>Ga0228701_1000598_pt1 | contig 28687 bp, 25 predicted proteins | sample McNCre117_Aug_MG_2_FD_178017 | JGI IMG/M metagenome (GOLD analysis project Ga0228701, IMG submission 178017) | Freshwater microbial communities from McNutts Creek, Athens, Georgia, United States - 11-17_Aug_MG | ecosystem: Environmental > Aquatic > Freshwater > Creek | place: USA: Georgia... | reverse complement strand
AAGTGAATTTGGCCGTGCTCCCATCGTGGTAACTGAGGAAATGGTAGCAGCCATGAGACCTGGTAGTATCATTATTGATGTAGCCATTGATAGAGGAGGTTGCTTTGAAACATCTGAACTCACCAATCATGAAAATCCAGTGATTACCAAACATGATGTGATTCATTATGGCGTCCCTAACATTCCAAGTGGATTTGCTAGGACGGCTAGCCAAGCGATTAGTAATGTGTTGATGCCTTTATTAATTCAAATAGGGGACCAAGGTGGCTTGGAAGAAATTATTTGGCAACAAGTGCATTTGAGAGAAGGGATTTATTTATATAAAGGCGCTTTAACTGATTTTTATATCAGTCATAAATTTGATTTAAAGTACACCGACCTTAATTTGTTAATTGCAAGCAGTAAGTCTTAGGCTACAAGGTTTTGTAGTCCATTAAATTGATTTGCTTATCGCAAAATTGATATTCTTCTGGATCATTGCTTCCTACTATAATTAACTTAGTATTGGCATGATCCAGAATTAGCTTTTTATATAAAGCATATCCTTCTTTATCTAAATTGCTGCAAGGTTCATCAAGTAGTAAAATAGGGGAGGCCGAAAAAATCGCCAATGCTAGCTTTAGCCTTTGTTTCATACCACTACTAAAATACCTGATTTGTTTATGAGTGGCTTCTTTCAAGCCAACCAAACTAATGATTTCTTCAAAACTAATTTGATTGATAAGAGGCTTGAATTTGTTGTGAAATTGGATTTGTTCAAGGGTGGTAAATTCTTCTACCAATTCAAGATAGGGTGCAGCCAAGCTAATTTGTTGGTAAATGCTATTGGCGTCAAATTCGCCCCAAACTATTTTCCCTTTGCTAAGACTAGTATATCCTGCAATGCTTTGCAATAGCGTGCTTTTCCCAGATCCGTTATTGCCAATTAAAGCATAATGATGTCCCATTTCAAATTGGTAGTTCAATCCTTTAAAAATCCAATCTTTATTGAATCTTTTACCAGCGTCTATGAGACTTATTTGTACCATGCATTAATCTTCAGTCACTTCTCCTTTTCCAAAACGTTTGATAATACCACGTCCACTTTCTCTGATAAATGTTACAATCTCATCTCTTTCATCAGTGGCTGGCAATTCCTCTTCAATAAATTCCAGTGCCTGTGTGGTATTCATTCCTTTGTTGAAAATATAACGATAGATATCTAAAATGTGATTGATTTTTTCTAAATCAAAACCTCTTCTTTTTAATCCTACACTATTCACCCCTCCATAACTTAAAGGGTTTCTAACGGCTTTGATATAAGGTGGCACATCTTTGCTCACCAAACTACCTCCTGCGATATAAGCATGTTGTCCAATATTTACAAATTGGTGAACTGCACTTACGCCAGCAATCCAAGCATGATCACCTAAAGTTACATGACCTGCTACTTGAACACTATTACTTAAAATACAATTATTTCCGATGATACAATCATGTGCTATATGACTATATGCCATGATCAAACAATTGTTACCTACTTTGGTAACCCATCTATCTGAAGTACCACGATTGATTGTCACAAATTCACGAATAGTAGTATTATCACCAATTTCAACGGTTGTTTTTTCTCCGTTAAATTTTAAATCTTGCGGATCTGCTCCAATCACAGCACCTGGGAAAATGCGGCAGCCTTTTCCAATTTTTGTGCCTTTCATGATAGTTACATTACTTCCAATCCAAGTGCCTTCGCCAATCTCTACTTCGCCATGAATCACAGTAAATGGATCAATTTTTACATTGTTGGCAATTTTGGAATTGGGATCTATATAAGTATAGGGATGTGTCATAGGGTTTAGATTTAATCTGCTCTTTTAACTACTTGTGCAACAAGGTCTGCTTCTGTGGCTACTTTACCTCCCACATATACAGTACCTCTCATTTCACAAATGCCTCTTCTGATAGGAGAAATGAGCTCCATTTTTAATATCATGGTATCACCTGGTTTTACCATTTGTTTGAATTTGCAATTGTCGATTTTTAGAAAATATGTATCATATTTTCCTTCAGGCATAGCATTGATACAAAGAATGCCACCAGTTTGTGCCAATGCTTCAATCTGTAAGACGCCCGGCATTACAGGATTGCTTGGGAAGTGTCCGGGAAAAAACCACTCATTAAAAGTGACATTTTTAATCCCTACAATACAAGTGTCTGTCAACTCAATGATTTTATCTACAAATAAAAATGGGTAACGATGCGGTAATAATTTTTCAATCTGTTCTAAATTAAAAACAGGAGTAAGGGTATTATCATAAACAGGTACATCTTTAACGTGCTTGTTCTTCTTGATGTATTGTTTGATCTTTTTTGCAAATTCAACATTGCTGCTATGCCCAGGACGGTTGGCAATGATTCTTGCTTTAATAGGGTAACCAATCAAAGCCAAGTCACCTACCACATCCAAAAGTTTATGACGTGCAGGCTCATTAGGAAATCTTAATTCTAGGTTGTTTAAATAGCCTTCACTTTTCACTTCAATTTTCTCTCTCTTGAAAACCTTTGCCAATCTCGACATTTCGTCATTGGTTACTGGCTTGTCTACCACTACAATAGCATTATTAATATCACCCCCTTTAATTAAATCGTGTTCCAATAACATTTCTAATTCATGTAAGAAGCAAAATGTACGACAAGGAGCGATCTCGGCTTTAAAATCTTTGATGGTATTTAAAGCGGCATGTTGTGTGCCTAAAACAGGGCTATTAAAATCAATTAAGGTAGTGATTTGATATTCTAAGGCAGGCAATGCTACCATCTCTACACGCTTGCCTTCGTCATAATGAAAAATATTTTCATCAATACTATACCAAGCTTTTGCTGCATCTTGTTCAACCACACCTGTAGCTTCAATTTTTTCAATAAAAGGGGAAGAACTGCCATCCATAATAGGAATCTCAGGACCATTTAATTCAATCAAAACATTGTCCACGCCCATGCCTACCAAGGCAGCTAAAATATGTTCTACAGTGCTTACTTTTGCGTCACCAACTTGTAAAGTGGTACCACGGCTTGTGTCCGTTACTAAATCACAATCCGCTTTGATGATTGGTTGTCCAACTAAGTCAACTCTTTGAAATTGAATTCCAAATCCTGGGTTAGCAGGAAGCAATTTCATATCTACTAAAACACCAGTGTGTAAACCAGTGCCACTAATTTGAATACTATCTTTTAAAGTGTGTTGCTTATCAGGATTAAAATGTTGATCCATTATACTCTTTGTTTAAACCCTAATGGGGTGATTTTCAGCAAAAATACGGCTGAATTAGCCTTTTTGAGTCAGTTGCTGTACTAATATTTCAAGTTCTTTGATCCTTTTCTCTAATTGAGGTAGGTTTTTGACCATTACTTGACTTCTTAAAGCTGTGGTATGATCGGTAGCAGGGTGTCCTGTAAGGGTTTGGTTAGGCGTTTTGATGGTTTTAGTGACACCGCTTTGAGCAGCTAATTTAGTACCATCTGCAACTGAAATATGTCCTGTAAAACCCACTTGTCCCCCAATCATGGCATTTTTACCAATTTTTGTACTTCCACTTATGCCAGTTTGAGCTGCGATTACCGTGTTTTCTCCCACTTCTGCATTATGTGCTACTTGAATAAGATTGTCTAATTTTACCCCTTTTCTTATTGTCGTGGATCCAATCGTTGCACGATCAATATTGGTATTAGCTCCAATTTCAACAAAATCTTCTATTACAACATTACCTAACTGTGGCACTTTTTGATAAGATCCGTCTGCTTTTGGTGCAAAGCCGAACCCATCACTTCCAATTACAGAACCAGCATGAATGGTAATATGGTTTCCGAGAATACAATCGGCATAGATGACTACTCCCGGGAAGAGTACTACATGGTTGCCAATACTTACATTGTCCCCAATAAATACATTGGGATAAATTTTAACATGGTCCCCAATTTTTACATTGTCGCCAATGCAGGAGAAAGCACCTACAAAATGCTGTGCACCCAATGTTGCCGAAGGGGCAATATGCGAAGGTGTTTGTATGCCGACTAAATTAGCAGCTTTGATTTCTTGGTATTTCGTCAATAAGGTAGCAAAAGCTGCATAAGCATCTGGCACACGAATTAAAGTAGCTTGCACTTGCTCTTTCAAAACTAAACTTTCATTGATAATGACAATCGAAGCCTTGGTGCTATATAGAAATTCTTCGTATTTAGGATTGGCTAAAAAAGATATTTCTCCTTTTTGTGCTTCTTCAATTTTTCCAAATTGACTTACTTCAACGGCGGCATTTCCTTCTACTTTACCTTGTATCATCATGGCCACCTGTTCTGCGTTAAATGCTAGCATGCTTCTATTTTTGGATGGGGGAAATTATTAGTTAAGCGAACAAATGTAGAATTTTTTTATGGGGGCAGAAAGACTTTCGTTGATTAAAGCGTTCTGAATGCCCGAAATATTGGCTAATTCACCCGATTTTAGCAATATTTTAATAGTTTCTTCATGTGACTGATACATTGTATTGGATGTTTGCCCTTTGAAACATAAAAAATCTAATTCCAGGTCGCTAAGTGGGAACTGCTTTTTTACCTTTTGCATCACCTGTTCAAATTGACTTGATTCAATTGGATCAGACTGCATTGTACATTTATAACATTGCCTATTTAGGAATCGGTTACTTAATAAGGAAAGTACTGGGTCGGTGTGTTTTTGCCATTGTTTTATGGCGAATAAAATATCTGTATCGTCTAAGTTGCAAAAAGCAGCTAAGTCAATTTCACTTGCGGTGTTTGTTACTGTGCTTAAAAAAAGATCTAATACGCCCCCTGTTTTTATAGCAGCATCTTGTTGTTGAAATAAATATTGCGCTCTTTCAATAATCTTCACCAACATATTTTCACTTGCCACTACTGTTTTGTGTCGATAGACTTGCCAGTACATTAATCTTCTTGCTACTAAAAATTTCTCTACACTATTGATGCCTTTCTCTTCCACTACCAATTCATTATTTACAACAGTTAACATTTTTAAAATGCGTTGATAGCCCACCACACCTTCACTTACTCCTGTGAAAAAACTATCCCTAGATAAATAATCTAATCGATCCACATCCAATTGACCGCTGATCAATTGGTGTAAAAATTTCTTAGGATATTGATTGGTAAATATTTGTATCGCAACATCAAGATGCCCTCTTAAAATGAGGTTGTCAGATGCATTTAAAGATTGCATAATTAATAAAGACATGTCTTCATGATGTACTCCTTTTAATAATACTTTCTCTAATGCATGTGAGTAAGGGCCATGGCCAATATCATGTAAAAGGATGGCCGCTTTGGCTGCTTGTGCTTCTTGATCTGTAATGTCAATGCCTTTGTCTTTTAATTCAGCAATGGCAATGCACATCAAATGATAGGCACCCAAGGAATGATGAAGTCTTGTATGTACAGCACCAGGATATACCAGTTGAGCCATGGCCATTTGTTGAATGCGCCTTAGCCTTTGATAATAGGGGTGTTTGATCAATTCAAATATCAATGGGTCATTGATAGTAATAAATCCATGTACAGGATCGTTAATGATTTTTCTTGTATTTATAGCCATAAAGTTATACTACCACGAAGGTACGAAATGTGAATAACTCACAGGCTTTATTTACGACCTTGATTTTACAAAAAACTATATTTGTAACTGAACTTACTACCCTGTAAATCAATCCATCATATGAAATTGACTCAATCTACTTTGGATAAATTAGAAGACATTTTAGGAGAATCTGAATTTGTGGTACGCTATGAGCGCGGCAATTTTCAAAGCGGTTGGTGTTTATTAGAAGCAAAAAAAATTGTGGTGCTGAATAAATTCTTGAATGTTGAAGCAAGAATCAATACCTTATTAGAATTGATACCTAAATTAGATATCGATTATGATAAATTGACTCAAACTTCTCAAAAATTATATGAGGAAGTACAAGAATTAGCGTTGACTGAAGCTACTGCCTAAACTATCTACTTTGTTTGATATCACTATTTTGGGATCTGGTACAAGCACAGGCGTTCCGCTTATTGGTTGTGACTGTCCTGTATGTACTTCATCTGACCCTAAAGACAATCGTTTAAGAACAAGTATTAAAATCACATCTCCCACTACTACTGTAGTGATAGATACCACACCTGATTTTAGGTATCAAATGTTAAGAACAGCTACGACTCAATTAGATGCAGTAGTTTTTACACACCCTCATCGAGATCATTATGCAGGATTAGATGATATCAGACCTTTTAATTTCTTCTCCAATAAACCCATGGCTATTTACGCGAACGCCATTACGCAAGTAGCCATTAAACGCGATTTTTATTATGCATTTGAAGAAAGAAAAGATGTGGGTCTCCCAGAAATGCAATTACATACTATCGAAGAAGATGCTTTTACGATAGGAGATATCCCTTTTTTACCAATTAAGGTTTTGCATAGAGAAATGCCTGTTTTAGGATTTAGAATTGCTGATTTTACTTATATCACCGACGCCAATTATATTGCACCTGAAGAGCAAGAAAAAATTAAAGGTTCAAAACTGCTTATTTTAAATGCGTTAAGAAGAGAGCCTCATCCTACTCATTTTACAGTGGATCAAGCTTTGGAGATGGTAAAACAATTACAAATACCCCAAGTTTATTTTACTCATTTTAGTCACCAAATTGGCTTGCATGAAGAAGTAGAAGCTGCCATGCCTGATGGAGTTAAGTTAGCATATGATGGTATGCAGATTCATTTATAAAGTATAAATACTTTCATTTTACTTTTTCAATTGCCTTATTTTCCGACTAAAATGAAACAGGACTGGAAAATCTATTTTAGTTTTTCGAAAAAAGAATTGAAAGGCATTACTGTTATCGGATTAGTTATACTCATTAGCATTGCATTAAAATACTTTTTCCCACAAAAGCCTGCAAAGGGATTGGTATCCCATAGGAAGCCTCCATTAATAGCCGTAAGTAAATTATTTACATTTGACCCCAATCTTATAGATAGTAATCAAGCACTTTTATTGGGATTTACAAGTAAGCAATTTCATACTTTATCAAAGTATAGAACAAAGGGAGGACGTTTTAAAAAACCCGAGGATATAGCCAAATTATATGGTTTATCAGAGGAACAGGTACAGCAGTGGATTCCTTTTATTCGCATAGAAAAAAAAGAATCATATAAAAAAGGTCCTTTTTATATGCGCTATCAAGATTGGGAGGCTTTAGGTATTTTTAATAAAAAGCAAATCTGGCAATTGATGTCCCTGTCAAGGCGAAAGGGTAGGGTACTTAGTTGGAAAGAAATTGTAATACAATTCGATCTTACCAAAGAGGAGGCAAGTATATTAAAAAATAAAATAAATATAAAAGACTGAGAATGAGATCAGACTAGAGTAAACAAACAGTTGTAGGTTAACTAGCTGTACAAAAGGCTTGAAAAAGTTGGAATTTTTGAAAAAAATGATTAGTATTGATATAGGATTTATTCCTAGTTCCCGATTGCTTGCTTAAAAAAAATCCCGCTTTTGCGGGATTTTTTGTTTAGTGAACATGTATTTAAGTTGTTAAAATAAATTACATGTTCACTAAACCTTCTTATGATTCTCAATCCCGCTTCTGCGGGATTTTTTATTTTGGGTACACTTATTTAAGTCGAATCTATTTCTTCTTGAAAATTTGATTTACAGCACCTCCTAACATAGGGAATTTTTCTTTTACAAATGCCGCAATGGTTTCAATGGATTGTTTTGCTTGTTCTGGTGTAATACCTGCTTCTTTTACAAGTCTTTCGATTAATTCTTCCATACTATAATTTTAATGTATTTAAATAATGATTGGGTTAAGCAACTTTAAGTGCACTTATTTTACTTTTATCAAACATTTGTTTTGCGTAGTCTAAAGTTACATGGAATAATTTGGTGTCAGTTCCAGGTAAGTCAAACATGGCTTGTGTGAATAAGCTTTCACAAATGCTTCTTAAGCCTCTTGCACCTAATTTATATTCCAATGCCTTTGAAGTAATAAAGTCAAATACAGCTGGATCGATCTCCAGCTTAATATTTTCAATATCAAATAAGTGCGTATACTGTTTGATTAATGCATTTTTAGGTTCCGTTAAAATGCTTCTTAAAGTAGCAGCATCCAAAGGTTCTAAGTGTGTAACGATAGGTAAACGACCTAACATTTCTGGGATTAAACCAAAAGTTTTAATGTCTTGTGCATTTACAAAACGTAACAAATTTTTACGTTGTAATTCTTGTTCTTCTTTGTTTACACTAAAACCAATTGCATTAGTATTAATTCTTCTAGCAATAATTTTATCAATGCCATCAAATGCACCGCCACAAATAAATAGAATATTCTTAGTATCTACTTTGATCATTTTTTGGTCAGGGTGTTTGCGACCGCCTTGTGGGGGTACCAACACTTCTGTTCCTTCTAGCATTTTTAATAAACCTTGTTGTACTCCTTCTCCGCTTACGTCTCTAGTAATCGATGCATTGTCACTTTTACGTGCAATTTTATCAATCTCATCTATGTATACAATACCTCTTTGCGCAGCATCTACATCATAGTCGCAGTTTTGTAATAAACGGGTTAACATACTCTCCACATCTTCCCCTACATAACCAGCTTCTGTAAATACGGTAGCATCCACAATTGCAAAAGGTACATTCAATAATTTGGCAATGGTTTTGGCAAGTAAAGTTTTTCCTGTACCGGTTTCGCCAATCATAATCACATTGCTTTTTTCAATCTCTACTTCGTTTTTGTTAGAAGCAGGCAAATTGATTCTTTTAAAGTGGTTATATACAGCAACAGAAAGTATTTTTTTGGCTTCGTCTTGTCCAATGATATATTGGTCCAAGAAATCTTTGATGGCTTTGGGTTTTTGAATTTTTAAATCCCCAGATTTTGTGTCCGTTTTTTTCTGATGAAATTCTTTTTCAATGATTTCATAGGCATGCTCAATGCAATTTTCGCAAATATGCCCCTCTTGACCAGCGATCAATATTTTCACTTCGTCTCTATTACGACCACAAAACGAACAATGTATGGTTTCCGTCTTACTCATTTTCACTTTTATTTCTTTATAAGGTAGTTGCAATTTTATCTACAATACCATAGGCCACAGCTTCCTCTGCATTCATCCAATAATCTCTGTCAAAATCTGCCATAATTTGCTCCGTAGTTTTGCCACAGTTCTTGGCTAAGATAGCAGCCCCTAATTCTTTGGTTTTTCTAATTTGCTCAGCTTGAATTTCAATATCTGCACTAGTAGCTTGAAAATAACCGCCTAAACTTGGCTGATGTATCATCACTTCTCCATGAGGAAAAATGGTACGCTTCCCTTTTTCACCCATGCTTAATAAGATAGAACCCATGCTAGCAGCCAATCCCATGCAAATCGTATGAACGGGACTTTTGATGAGGTTCATGGTGTCAAACATGACCATACCACTTGTTACCACACCACCGGGGCTGTTGATGTAAAAATTAATTTCAGCGCCAGGTTTGTCGGCATCAAGTAACAATAATTTAGTCACGATATCTCTAGCAGATTTATCATCAACCTGTCCCCATAAATAAATAGATCTTTTTTCAAAGAATATCTGTTCCATTTTTTTATTCAAGAAACTTGGTGATTCTTCTTTCTTATCTGTTTTGGGTTCTTCTTCATCTTCCATTAAAAAACGATTCGTTAATATCATACAATCAAATTGAATTAATTATTTAAGTGCTTTTATCTTTTAGCTTTTCTAGGGTTGGTTAATAAAACTTCATCTACTAAGCCGTATTCCTTGCCTTCAGTGGCGGTCATCCAAAAATCACGATCACAATCCTTAGCAACTACATCGACATCTTTATGAGTATGTATTGCAATAACCTCATATAGTTCGTGTTTTAATTTTTTAATTTCTCTGGCAGTGATTTCTATATCTGAAGCTTGTCCACCAATGGCACCACTCGGTTGGTGTAACATGATTCTGCTATGCTTTAATGCTGTTCTTTTTCCTTCCACACCTGCACATAATAAAATAGCCCCCATACTAGCAGCCATACCAGTACAAATGGTAGCCACGTCAGGACTAATAAATTGCATGGTATCATAAATGCCTAAACCAGCATAAACACTTCCACCTGGGCTATTGATGTACATTTGAATATCCTTAGTACGATCTGTACTTTCTAAGAATAATAACTGTGCGGTAACAATATTGGCTACATAATCATTAATCCCTTCGCCCAAAAAAATGATTCTATCCATCATTAAGCGGCTAAATACATCCATACTAGCTACATTCATAGGTCTTTCCTCAATAATATAGGGCGTAAGATTGGTTACACTATTTTGGTATTGGTGTAGGGTATTACTGCTGATGCCTCGGTGTTTTACGGCATATTTTTCAAATTCTTTTCCTAAGTTCATATAAGTGTTTTTCAGATATTGTAAAGGTAAAACCTATTCCCCTAAGCTAGATCAAAAAGAGTGCCAAACTTAACTTAAAACCAATAAAAAGGCTCCCAATTGGATTGGGAGCCTTTTTTATGAGCCATTCAACCAATCGACCTGCAGGTCTAGTGGTGATGGTGCTGTAATTTTTCAGCAAATTTCTCTGCTGTGATTTTTTCTTCTTTAGCTTTTACATCACCTTCAATTGCTTGGAACAATTTGTCAGTGCTGATTCTATGATAACTATCTTCCACAAATTTCCTGTCTTGCATCATTCTTGCTGCATAATCTTCCAACCATTGATCATTATCTCCTAAAGCACCTAATTGGCCGCCCATGTAGCTCATCAATTGTTGCTTAGCAAATGCTTTAAGATCATCAGCTACTACTTCAATTTTGTGGTCTGCTATAAGTTGAGTGCTAATTAAAGTCCATTTTAATTGATCTTGGAAAACAGGGTATTCTTTTTCTGCTTCTTCCTGAGTTCTTTGCTTTTCACCACCATTTTGTAACCAACGTTTTAAGAAAGCTTCTGGGAAATCCATTTTAGTATTATCAATCAATGCATGGTAAATTTGGTCATGCACTTGATTGCGGGCTTGTTGCTCATAATACCCTTCAATGTCTTTCTTGATGGCGTCTCTAAATTCAGCTTCGGTCTTGATCGCTTGATTAGGGTAGGTAACAGTAAATAAGGTTTCATCCAAAGCAGCTTTTTCAACGATACCCACTTTTGTAATGGTTAAAGTGAAGTATTTATCAGCTTCTTCCTTGGTTAAGCCTAAATCTCCTAAAATGATATCTAATTCTTTCTCTTCGAAAGCTTTGCTTAATTGGATGGTAACTGTATCACCATTCTTTTTGCCAATAAATTGCTTTCTAGATTTAGGAGCAAAATATTTGATCAATAATGAATTGTCTTTGCTTAAGCCACCTTCTACAGTATTGCCATCTTTGTCAGACTCCGTGAATGTTACATTCAATACATTCTCTTCACTTTCTGAAACCTCAGGCTCAGTCATATTACCATTACGAATTTGTAAACGCTCTACTTCTGCGTTGATCATGTCTTCTGTCACCTCAATTTTGTAGCGAGTTGCTTTGATACCTTTAGCATCTACCGTAAAGCTAGGTTTTAAACCCACTTCAAATGAAAAATTATAATCAGCTGGGGCATTTACATCCATTTTTGGAAATTCTTCTGTAACAGGTAAAGGTTGCGCAAAAATTTCTAATTTTTCTTTAGCGATATATTGGTTCATTTCATTTTCCACAGTCTTAATTACTTCATCTTGGAAAACAGATTGACCATACATTTTTTTGATCAAACCAGCAGGTACCATTCCCTTTCTAAAACCAGGAATATTTGCCGTTTTGGCATATTTTTTTAAACTTGTTTCATAACCTTTTAAATAATCTTCTTTGGTAATGGTTACCGTTAACTTGTCATTTAAAAGTGCAATGTTGCTTCTTTGTACTGTTGCCATAATAATATATTTCTACTTAATTGTAAGTTTTAAGGGGGCAAAGGTAGGTTTTTTCAATAAATAAGGCCCCAATTTGGGGCCTTATTTGTAATATTTGGTGCGGATGGAGGGGGTCGAACCCACACGCCTCGCGGCGCTAGATCCTAAGTCTAGTGCGTCTGCCAATTTCGCCACATCCGCTTAGGGGTTGCAAACTTAATAGTTTTTTTCAAGTAAAGCCACTATTTTTTCAAGATAAACTTGGTCCACATCGTCAAAATGAGCTAAAAGTTCACTATCAACATCCAATACGCCTTGAATTTTACCATTTTGAAAAACGGGCACCACTATCTCAGATTTGGATGCGCTACTACAAGCAATATGGCCAGGAAATTTTTCAACATCATCCACTAACACCGTTTTTTCTCTTTCCCAACAAGCGCCACAAACCCCTCTGCTTTTTTTAATTCTAGTACATGCGACAGGACCTTGAAAAGGGCCTAGTACTAATTCATCGTCAATGATCCAATAAAAACCCACCCACCACCAATTGAATTGTTCTTTAAGGGCCGCACTGATATTAGCCAAATTGGCAATCAAGTTGGGTTCTCCTTCGATCAAGGCTTTTATTTGAGGAATCAATGATTCATATTGCATTTGTTTATCGCCTTGTAATATGGTTAAATCTTCTGCCATTATGCTGCTTTATGTATAATGTTTTGTAATTCCTTGCGTTCAATTTTTGCCACAAACACAATAAATAGAACGAGTAAGATGGTGGCAAATAAATAGTTAAAAGGTGGATTGTTGGATATCAAATGCACTACACTGTTGATGCCATAAATAAGTAGGCAAATCACAAAGTAGGCGATTAGTTTTTTGGTCGCATAAGGAACTGGATATACTTTTTGTCCCCATTTATAGCTTACTACCATCATGGTACCATAACAGAAAAAGGTAGCCCAAGCACTTGCCATATAACCAAAATGAGGGATGGCTAGATAATTGATTAAAATAGTGATGAAGGCACCAAGTAAAGTAATCCAAGCGCCCGCCATGGTTTTATTGCTTAACTTATACCAGATACTTAAATTGTAATATACTCCCAAGAACATATTGGCAATTAATAAAATGGGCACTACTCTTAGTCCTTCATACATTTTGGGGTTTCTGATAAATTCTTTCCAAATATCTAAAAACAGTACGACACCCAAGAACATGATACATAAAGTGATTACAAAAAATTTCATCACTCTTGCATAGGTTTTTTGAGCATGATCACTTTGAGCTTGTTTAAAGAAAAACGGTTCTGCACCCATGCGAAATGCCTGAATTGAAATGGTAATTAAAATTGCCAATTTGTAACAAGCACTATAAATGCCTACCAAAGCTTTGTTGGCATCAGGACTACCACCAGGTGCCCACCAGCCTAACATAATACGATCCATAGTTTCATTGATCATACCACCAAATCCCACTAAAATCAAGGGTAGGGAATAGATCATCATTTGTTTCCAAAGTCCAAAGTCAATACTAAAACGCAGTGCTCTGATCTCTTTTTGTAAAAGTAAAAGCACAAATACATTTTGAACAATACCTGCTATTAAAATATAACCCACTTCAAAGTTGGGTCGATAAAAACTCCCTATAAAACTACCTGGGTGCGTCTCTGCATATTGAGGCAAACTACTAATCAAGGCGTAAGTGGCTAAAATATTGACAAGGATACCACCTACTTTGATGATGGCAAATTTTTGCGGCCTGCTTTCCATTCTTAATCTAGCAAATGGAATGGTTGCAAGGGCATCCAAGCCTACTACCCAGGCCATTAAAGTGATATATTCAGGATGAACTGCGATTTGTAAAAGTTGTGCAAGTGGTTGGCTCCATGCAAATAGTCCCACAATGACTAGGGCAGTAACAATGATCATGGAAAAACTACTTGTATGGTATATTTTTTCTTCATTTTCACTGTTGCCAAATCGGAAATAAGCAGTCTCCATGCCATGTGTTACTATGACATTTAGGAATGGAATGAAAGAATAGACAATCGCATTCTCTCCATAGGCCGCTTCACTTAACTTATAAGTAAGATAGGGGGTAAGCAAATAACTGATAAACCTTGCGGCTATCGAGCTAAGTCCGTACCAAGCGGTTTGTCCTGCTAATTTTTTTATACTACTCAAGGGAATGAAATTACAGCTAAATTAGTGAAAATAGTTTTGTTTATCTTCATGGAATAAATTGGATCCTATGAGAGTGGTTATTCAAAGAGTTTCGGAGGCAAATGTGAAAGTGAATGGACAAATTGTTGGGGCTATTGGCAAGGGATTGATGGTCTTATTGGGTATTGAAAATGCAGATACTCAAGAAGACATTGATTGGTTGTCCAATAAAATCACACAAATGCGCATTTTTGACGATGTAGCCGGCATAATGAACTGTAGTGTTAAGGATATCGATGGCTCTATTTTATTAATCAGTCAGTTTACCTTACATGCAGCTACTAAAAAAGGGAATCGCCCTTCATATATTCAAGCAGCAAAATCAGAAACAGCGATACCGCTTTATGAAGCCATGATTCAGCAATTAAGTGTCGATTTAGGAAAGTCCATTCAAACAGGGCAGTTTGGTGCTGATATGAAAGTGAGTTTAATCAATGAGGGCCCTGTTACGATTATTGTAGATTCAAAAAATAAAGAATTGTAAATATGTCAAAACCAACTTTACAAATTGCACAAGAAAGAGTAGACCAGTGGATTCAAACTGTGGGGGTAAAATATTTTAGTGAGTTAACGAATTTGGGCATTTTAATGGAAGAAGTGGGAGAGCTTTCTAGAATCATGGTCAGAAAATACGGAGATCAGTCTTTTAAAAACAAAGAAGATGAACTACTGTTAGCAGATGAGATGGCGGATGTCTTATTTGTACTTATTTGCTTAGCGAATCAAACTGGGGTAGATTTATCAGCCGCTTTTGAGAAAAATCTAGAAAAGAAAACAATCAGAGATGCAACACGCCATCAAAACAACGAAAAATTACACCGATAGGCAATCTAGCCTTATATTTGCAGTCTATGAGTAAGACTTCAGATAATACCTTTCAAGCGATTATTTCGCATGCTAAAGAATATGGTTTTGTGTTCCCAAGTAGTGAAATCTATGATGGATTAAGTGCCGTATATGATTACGGCCCTTATGGCGCCCAATTAAAAAAGAATATCCGTGATTATTGGTGGAATAGTATGACCCAAATGAACGATAATATTGTAGGTATTGACGCTGCTATTTTTATGCATCCTACAACATGGAAAGCGAGTGGTCATGTGGATAGTTTTAGCGATCCTTTAATTGACAATAAAGACAGTAAGAAGAGATATCGTGTAGATCATCTAATAGAAGCGCATGCGGATAAATTAATCGAAGGAGGTGATCAAGCAGGAGCGGATAAATTATTGGCTGATATGGATGCTTTGTTGTCTAACGATGATTTTGTAGGCTTAAAAAAATTAATTGAAGATCATAAAATAAAATGTGCTGTTAGTGGTACAGGTAATTGGACAGATATTCGCCAATTTAATTTGATGTTTTCTACCGAGTTGGGATCAGTGGCAGAAGAAGCGAGTACTATTTATCTTCGACCCGAAACAGCACAAGGTATATTTGTAAATTTTTTAAATGTGCAAAAAACGGCAAGGATGAAAATTCCTTTTGGAATTGCACAAACTGGAAAAGCGTTTAGAAACGAAATTGTAGCTCGTCAGTTTATTTTTAGAATGCGTGAGTTTGAACAAATGGAAATGCAGTTCTTTATTAAGCCAGGAACACAAAAAGAGTGGTATGAACATTGGAAGGCTACAAGACTACAATGGCATTTAAGTTTGGGATTACCTGCAGAGAAATATCGTTATCATGATCACGTTAAATTAGCACATTATGCTGATGCAGCAGTGGATATAGAATATGAGTTCCCCTTTGGATTCAAAGAAGTTGAAGGTATTCATTCTAGAACAGATTATGATTTGTCAAGACATCAGGAATTTTCAAAAAAGAAATTACAATATTTTGATACAGAGATTAATCAGCATTATGTGCCTTATGTGATTGAAACTTCGATTGGATTGGATAGAATGTTTTTATTGATCCTTTCTCATGCTTATGAGGAAGAAACCATTCAAAAGGAAGATGGCAGCACTGATGCAAGGGTAGTACTACATTTGCCTGCTAGAATCGCTCCTAACAAATTAGCCATTTTACCTTTAACTAAGAAAGATGGTTTACCTGAATTAGCGAAAGAGTTGATGGATGAGTGTAAAAAATCTTTCCATTGCTTTTACGAGGAGAAAGATGCTATTGGTAAAAGGTATCGACGTCAAGATGCCATTGGTACGCCTTTCTGCGTGACGATTGATCATCAAACTAAGGAAGATGGCACAGTGACGATTCGTCACCGTGATAGCATGCAACAAGAACGTATACCAATGAATAAAGTAAAATCATTGGTGTTAGAGCATATATTGTAAAACTTGATTTACAATAAGAAAAAAAGGACTCGCATTAACGAGTCCTTTTTTTATCCATATAATTCAAAATGTATTTGTTCTTTCGGAATGCCTAAAGATTGCAAATGGGTGCGTGCTTCATCTACCATGTCTTTCCATCCACAGATATAAAAATGTGCGTTGGTATTGCTTTGTGTGGCTAAAAGATTTTGATAAATAGGATGCACATAGCCATGATAAGCACCTTCTCTTATTTCTGTTTCTCTTGAAAAACTAGGATGATAGTGAAACCCTGAAAGTTGTTGCTCCAGTTGTTTTAACTCATGACCATATAGGCAATCTGTGTATTTTCTACAGCCAAAAATTAAATGAATATCCTGATGTGGAATTTGTTGATGGGCAATATGATGCACCATGGATCTAAATGGAGCTACACCTGTGCCAGTGCATATCAAATATAAATTTGTATCAATTTGTGGAGGAAGAGTGAAAACACCTTGAGGCCCCCTAAAAATGAGGGTGTCTCCTTCTTTAACTTGATTAAATAAGTAAGTCGTACCTAAGCCCCCCTCTAATAGAACTATTACCAATTCAAAATTATTATCTCCACTCGGCGCAGAGGCAATGGAGTAGCTTCTCCACCTTTTGGTTCTTTTCTCATGTATGGGCAGGTCTAAAGTAATAAACTGACCAGGTTTAAAATCAAACACAGTGGTGTTAGGCACTTGCAAAAAAAATCTTTTTGTTGTGTCAGTTTCTGTTACAATCTTAGTAACCATTGCTTCGGACCATTCAAATGCCATAATTTGTACTTATTGTGTGATAAATACTCTTTGAGTGTATACCTTGTTGTTAGCAAATATCCTAACAAAATAAATACCAGGGTTCAAATCACGGGTATCAATTTTCTGAGGACTCATTTGATTCACTAAATTATCTTTATGAAATACGCGCTCTCCCATTGCATTGACTAGGTCGAGTGAGATATCCCTAGTTTGAATATGACTAAATTGAATATAAAAACTATTGCCTTTAATTAGGTTTTCGATATAGTCAGTTGAGGTAATTTTTAATGCAATTTCTTTTACGGCGGCTTCCATTAAGTCTGTAACCAGCACTAATTTTGGATCGGAAGTAGTGGTACAGCCAGCAGTAGTAGTCATTACTTTATACAAAGCATTTCTGTTAGCTTTTAATGTCGCATTTGTTGCGCCACTAATTAAGGAGTCATTAATAAACCATTGATAGCTACTTGCAAAACTTGCACTTAAAGTAGTGTCTGAATTTTGTGTAATGGTCGGTTTATTGACAGCGACAACGGGAATACTTGCAAAAGGACTTGGGCAATCGTCTGTGCTAATTTGTGTATTATAGAAAAAATAAAAGAAGTTTTGGAAATTGCCTGATGCAGCAGGAACGCTATTACCCGTGAAGCTAAATATTTTGTTCGGTCCAATGGGGTACGTACTAGTGCCTAAACCGTTGTTTCTAAAAATAGTCGCATCTGTACATTTGGCAATAATGATATAATTTCCAGCTGCTGGCACTTTTAGATTTAAATAATATACTCTTCCAGTATCACCAACTACAAACGGGGTTCCTGCGCTCGTTGTGGCAGCTGCTGGTGAGGGGCTACTTGCACCCACATTTAAAGTAGTAGTTTGAATTGGGTAATAAGAATAAGAACCATCAGCATTATCTGAAACAAAACTGCCTAAAATAAAATCAATTTTACCTGGATATCCTGTGTATAGCTTGGCTGTTTCAATAGTTAAGGGTGCTGTGGTGTTGATTTTTACATAGTTGCCACTAAAGCTATTATAGCCACCACTACTTCCTAGGCTTGTATTAGTACTTGGACCGCTAAAACCTGAATAGCCTTTTGCCAATTTTACATTGGTTGCAGTACTGCTCATTACAATATTGGATCCAATACCGATTGGATTGCTTAATGAACTACTATCATACCAAAGATAATTAGTAGTGCTAATAGGACTGATGACCGAGAGTTGTAAACTACTATTACAATTGGATGCTTGTCCAGTGGGCGCAATGCTAGCGGCTGCTGAAATAAAATTACTGGTTAAACTATTGTTGGATGGTTGTTGATCAGTAAGGAGCGATACGGTGGCTGTAATGCTATAACTTGAATTCGCATCAATGGTAATTGGTGATTGAAATGTATATAACATATTGTCTAGTCCTGCTAGATTTCCATTGAAAGTTTCTGTAGTGTTTTTAATGGTAGTACCCGCTTTTTTTACAATTAGATTGATTGGGAAATTGGTTTGTTTTGTACTGCCATTGTTTACAATCTTAATAGTAACATATTGTATGTCTTTTTTGCAAGCTGATGCACTAGGGCTAATGATATCACTAATTTGCAAATCATTAGAAGCGCTATTAATTTTTAAAGTATAGTCCTGAGTTTCTCCACTTGTATACGTTCCACATGCACTTACATTGTTGGCAGCAGTGGTTTCCATTGCTACAATGCGCAATTTCGTAAAACTACCAATAGCCAAATTGCTGGGTAAATTAATAGTGCCAGAAATAGTGCCGCTAGTAATACCGGTACTTGTATATACTTCTTCGCTTGACTCGAAACTGCTATTATTATTGTAATCAATAAATATTTTTATAAATCGTGTATTATTGGTCCCATCAGTTGTGGAAGATTTGATGGAAAAAGGCAATATGCCTGCAGGTTCACCATTCACAATTAGTTTACTATTGTCGATATATTGACTGCTACTCGTATTGCTATAAGTAATGTTATTTAAAGTCACGCTATCCAATTTTGTTCCGGCTACTGAACTTGCAGTAGAGTTACAATATGCATTACCCCCCACACCACTTATGACTAATGAAAATGCTTGTTGTCCTCTTGCTAATGTGCCTTTGTGTGTAACTGTAATGGTATAAGTTGCACCTACCAATGCAGAATCTACTTCAATTTTCTCGACATTATCAATACTATTATTTGCTTTAAATGCTGCTGCATCCGGAGTGGCACGACTTAGATTCCATGGTTCGATGGTAGTGGTTCCATTGCTAATTTTGATATCCAGATCATTGACTAATTTGGGAGTGCTATTATTTAATGCATTGATTACTGTTCCTTTAACATCTGTCCATACCATGGTTGCTTTAAAAGCTTTTTTTCCATTGGGTATTACAGTATAGGTTTTAGTCTCGCCATTTTGTAAACTAGTTTCATATACTAAATCACTACTGGTATTGGCATTGTTAGTACTTAGGGCATTTTGTAAACTTGTTGCAGCCTCGCTTGTATTTAATAGTCCCCATCCAAATTTATAATCAGGCCCTGGGTTGCTCCCAGCTTCATTGGCTGTATGAATGGCTAGTGCTTTCACAGTTGCAGATCTTAAAGGCCGTGCATTGATTCTTTCACTCAATTCTTGTAACAATAGTAAAGAACCAGCAACACTTGGCGCAGCCATGGAAGTGCCACTTGAATACCCATAACTAGAATCGTTTGTGGCAATGGTAGAATACACTGAAACGCCATCAGCTACTAAATCTGGTTTGATCCTGCCATCATCCGTGGGACCCCAACAACTAAAATTGGTCATCACTACATCTTCTTTTTTGGAATAACCACCTAGAATGCCATTTACAGCACCAATAGTTAATAAATTCTTTGCATTAATATCTGCTGCTAAGGTTTCATAACTATTATTACTACTTATACTGTCAGGTCTTACACCGGCATTATACCATCTGCCGTTTTGATCTCTTCTCCAGTAAGTAGAATCATTATTGTACCAAACACCATTTGCATTTTTAGTGGGGCCATTAGAAACTCTACTATTTCCTGCAGATTTTACAATTAAGTAATTGGGTGCATTATAAGCGATAGAATCATAAATGGCTGCGGTATTATCATACAACCCAAAACGATAATCTTCTTTTTCATTATATCTACCATTGTATTCCCATCTGCTTGAATCATTATTATAATCCCAACCGCAAACTGTACCGTATGAATGGTTTGATATAAGTAGGCCTCCAGCTGCTGCAGTCGCCATTTCGGAAGCATCATTGTTCCAATCATATGCCAATGCCCCTTTGTTGTCATAAGCCATTCCTCTTACTGCGCTGTTCAACCCTTTACTTAAAATAATACCCATTACATGTGTGCTATGATCAATGGTGCTAGTAACATTATCTTTCTGCGTCACTCTTCCTACTAATTCTTTATGTGTACTTCGCACACCCCCTTCATCCCAAATAGCAATTTTATTTGTCATGCTATCCAATGACCCACTAAGATTTAATCCTGAACTGCCAGTAGGCCAAACTGTATTGGTGTTTACTGTAATGGTTTGCACGGGATCGGTATGGCTCATTAAATAGATGGGTTGACCAAAATAGTCTACACCAATTAAAGTAGATTTTTGATGGTTTCTGGAAGTATAACTTAAAGCCCATCCATTTGTCTTGGCTTTGACAATCGCATTGGCATAATTCGTTCTCGCTACCTGATCTAAATTTTTGGCAGATTGTAATAAAACCAATTTCTGAGTTTCTATTTGGCTATACAAGTTGCTGACCATTCCAAGTGCCATAAAAACTAAGCAATATATTTTTAGGTAGGAGCTTTTCATAGATTAAAAATACAATCATTTCTTGTATTAAGTATTCCTTAACTTTAACTAAATACTAGGCTTATGAAATCAATGATATCACCTTCGATTATAGTCTTAGTAATCTGTATTTTATTAGGCTGTGGTCCTGTAAATAAAATAAAAACGAAAGTGCCTAACTCAGCAGTCACCACTGGGCTATATGGAAGGATAGAAAGCATAGAGGGTAATCAAATGCCACAAGTAGGCAAAGCTTTTTCCAAAGCAAAGCCATTGCAGACCCGCTTGTATATTTTCCCCCCCTTAGAAAATACTGATTTATTACAAGTGGAGGGACAATGGTGTCAACAAGTACAACAGCGACCCATCCAAATTGTATCCACAGATAGTATAGGTAGGTATCACATTACTATGGTGCCTGGTCGTTATTCTATTTTAGTGGCTGCATATGGGGGTTATTTTGTCCCATTTTTTAATCAATTTAATCAGCCTGGAGTAGTGGATATTCAACAAGTACAAAAAACTGAATTGAATATTCTCGTGAATTCAAAAGCAATTTATTGATAAGGCTGTATCTTTGCAGTCTTAGCCATGAACGAGCAAGCTTTGTTTACATCTTATCATGCATCCCCCCTCCTTCAACAGTTGGTGGATGGGATACTTATGTCAACTAATGAAAATCAGACGGCTAAATATTATCTCCAAAATTTATATGGTTCTTCTTCAGCATTTGTACTAGAATCGCTCTTTTCAAATCCCGCTACAAAGCATTTAAATCATATTATTGTTTTAAATGATGCAGAAGAGGCTGCTTATTTTTACAATTCGGTGGAGAGTGTAACTGGTGCGATGGACTTGTTTTACTTTCCCTCTTCCTATAAAACACCGCATAATTTTAGTTTATTGAATCCATCGCATGTCATGTTAAGAACGGAGGCATTGACTAAAATTTCTTTGGGGGGCAATAAAAAAATCATTGTCAGTTATCCGGAAGCCATTTTTGAGAAAGTGATTTTGCCGCAAACCTTACAACAAAATATCATTCAAATTAAAACCAATGATAGCTTGGATGTAGATGGACTAATGCAACAACTAGTCGTATATGGTTTTGAACGCACTGATTTTGTGTATGAGCCAGGTCAGTTTGCATTAAGAGGGGGCATTTTTGACATTTATTCTTTTGGTAATGAAAAACCATATAGAATTGAATTATTTGGAGAGGAGGTAGACAGCATACGTTTGTTTGATCCTGCTACACAATTAAGTGAGCGTAAATTATTGCAGGTTAATATTATTCCCAACGTTACCACTCAATTTGAGGATACACTAAAAATTCCTTTGTTTGATTTTTTATCCAAGGACACGGTCATTTGGCTGAAGGATTGGGATATAATTAAACAAAGGGGACAAGATCAAATGGAAGCACTGCAAGATTTTTTAGAACATCATGCAGGAAAACCGATGATAGATGAAAATGACCCACATCAGAAAAAATGTGTAGTCGAGGATTTAGTGAGTGTAACAGAAACAGAAAAAACTATTACAGAAAGGTCCATCATAGAATGGGGATTTCAGCCGCATTTAACCCAACAAAAAATAGTTTTTAATACGCAATCACAGCCAGCTTTTAATAGACAATTCGAATTATTAATTGCGAATTTACAAGACTATGAAAAAAAGGGGTACACTTTGTATTTGTTTGCAGAACAAGCAAAGCAATTAGAGCGGCTTCATGCCATTTTTACAGATTTAAAAACTGAAATTCAATTTATCCCTATTGTGAAAAATATTCATGAGGGATTTATTGACCATGATCATAAAATACTTTGTTATACAGATCATCAAATATTTCAGCGTTACCATAAATACAAAGTCAAACAAGCTTACACGAAGAGTAAAGCTATTACTTTAAGAACTTTAAGAGATTTGGCGCCAGGTGATTATGTAACGCATATTGACCATGGAGTTGGTGTATATAGTGGTTTGCAAAAAATGGAAGTAAATGGTGTGATGCAAGAAGCAGTGCGAATCATTTATAAGGATAGCGATATCTTATATGTGAACATCAATTCATTGCATAAAATATCTAAATACACTGGTAAGGAAGGTACTCCACCCAAAGTGAACAAGCTGGGCTCCGATGCTTGGGTTAAATTAAAGGATAAGACAAAAGCAAAAGTGAAAGCAATTGCCTTTGATTTGATAAAATTATACGCACAAAGAAAAGCGCAATCAGGTTTTGCGTTCACGCCGGATAATTATATGATACATGAATTAGAAGCATCGTTTATGTATGAAGACACCATTGATCAAGCCAAAGCCATTGCTGATGTTAAAAAGGACATGGAACAACCAGCGCCTATGGACAGATTGGTTTGTGGGGATGTAGGTTTTGGTAAAACAGAAGTAGCGGTGAGAGCTGCTTTTAAAGCGGCCATCGACGGCAAACAAGTGGCTGTCTTGGTTCCCACCACTATTCTGGCATTCCAACATTATAAAACTTTCAAAGAAAGATTGAAAGACTTCCCTGTAACTGTAGATTATATTAATCGATTCAAAACTGCAGCAGAGAAGAAAGCCACAATTGAAAAAGTCAAAGAAGGTAAGATTGATATTTTAGTAGGTACGCATGGCATTTTGGGAAAAGAAGTACAGTTCAAAGATTTAGGATTGATGATTATCGATGAGGAACAAAAGTTTGGGGTAGCGCATAAGGAAAAGTTAAAAACACTCAGAACTTTTGTAGATTGTTTAACGCTTACTGCAACACCTATTCCTAGAACCTTGCATTTTAGTTTAATGGGAGCAAGGGATTTAAGTATTATTAATACAGCTCCTGCTAATCGTCAGCCCATTCATACCGAAGTGCAAGTCTTTCACGAAGATGTTATTAGAGAAACTATTTATTTTGAAACAGAAAGAGGTGGACAGGTGTTCTTTATTCATAATCGTGTACAAGGATTGGCTGAAATGTGTGCTATGATTCAGCGCCTTTGTCCTGATTTGAGTATTGGATATGCCCATGGTCAGTTAGAAGGGCATCAATTAGAAGAAAAGATTTTAGATTTTATTGAAAGAAGATACGATGTGTTGGTGTGTACCAATATTGTTGAAAGTGGGGTAGACATTCCAAATGTGAATACAATTATTGTAAACAATGCGCATCAATTTGGATTGAGTGACCTGCATCAATTAAGAGGAAGGGTGGGACGAAGTAATAAAAAGGCATTTTGCTATTTATTGGCGCCTCCCATGAGTACCTTGCCAGACGATTCTAGAAAACGATTACAAACTTTGGAACAATTTAGTGAATTAGGAAGCGGTTTCCAGATTGCGATGCGTGACTTAGATATCAGAGGGGCAGGTAACTTGTTAGGTGGGGAACAAAGTGGATTTATGGTGGAAATTGGTTTTGAAATGTATCAAAAAATATTGGCGGAAGCTGTTCGTGAATTGAAGCGCTCTGATTTTAAAGAATTATTCCAAGAAGAAATAAGCAAGCAGGACGATTTTGTACAAGATTGTACTATTGATACGGATTTAGAAATCATGATTCCAGATGCTTATGTAGAAAATATTGGAGAAAGGTTGTCATTATACACAAGATTGGATCAATCTGAAACCGAAGAGGAATTATTGGCAATGCAAGTAGAACTCACGGACCGTTTCGGGCCTATGCCTACAGCAGTTAATGATTTATTTACCACCGTACGTTGCCGTAAAATAGCGATAGCATTGGGTTTTGAGAAAATGACCTTAAAGGAACAAACATTGCGATGTTATTTCATTAACCGTCCAGATTCTCCTTATTTTGAAAGTGATGTCTTTAAGAATTTATTAAGTTTTACACAAACTGCGATGAACAATGCGCATTTTAAACAGGTAGGAAAAATGTTTATTCTAATCATTAAGGATATAAAAACAATGGATGATTCCCATAGTGTACTACAGAAAATATATAATGGCGTAGTGAAGTAAAAGATGAGAAAGTAAATAGTCCAAAAATAAATCGAGGCACTCGTTTATGGGGAGAAGATGCGAAGGCATCTGATTTATCGAAAAATCATAAGAGTAGGAAATTAAGGAGCCCTATATTTCAATAGGGCTCCTTAATTTCTAAAAGCCTTTTTTAGCAACGCCATCAGCAATTGCTTTTAATGCATTTGCTTCACTTAAGATAGCAGCCATTTTATTTCCTTTACCATCATGACCACCTGCCATATAACCACCTTTAGCAGTTTTAGTTACCACAGCGTCATGCATGGGTACGTTTTTTTCTTTTGTTTTTAAGCAATATGCTTTGATCATTTTTGAAGTGTCCATTTTGTATAAATTTTAGTGTTAAAATTACTGTGTTGAAAGTAGGTTATTTATTGTAAAAAATCATCATTTATGCATCAATTTTTGCATATTTAGCATGGGTTTCGATGAATTCTCTTCTTGGAGCCACTTCATCACCCATTAACATGCTAAATATTCGATCCGCTTCAGCAGCACTTTCGATAGTTACTTGTTTCAAGGTTCTTCTGCTTGGATCCATGGTGGTTTCCCATAATTGATCTGCGTTCATTTCACCCAGACCCTTATATCTTTGGATGGTTACCGAATCATCTTTACCTCCACCTAGTTTTTCTACCAAGCCTTTTCTTTGCTCCTCACTGTAAGCGTATTCTTGCTCTTTATTTTTCTTCACTAAATATAGAGGAGGCTGTGCAATATATACATAACCATTTTGCACCAATTCTTTCATGTATCTAAAAATAAATGTCAAAATCAAAGTGGCAATATGCGATCCATCTACATCGGCATCGGTCATGATAATTAACTTATGATAACGAAGTTTAACAAGGTTTAAAGCCTTAGGATCTTCAGCTGTTCCCACAGTTACGCCTAATGCTGTATACATATTTCTGATCTCTTCGTTTTCATAGATCTTATGTTCCATTGCTTTTTCAACGTTCAAAATTTTACCACGTAAAGGTAGGATGGCTTGGTAGCTTCTATCTCTACCTTGTTTTGCTGTTCCTCCCGCAGAGTCTCCTTCGACTAAGTATAGTTCACATTTTTCCGGATCTCTTTCTGAGCAGTCAGCCAATTTACCTGGTAATCCACCTCCAGTCAATACAGTTTTTCTTTGTACCATGTCGCGTGCTTTCTTAGCAGCAACGCGGGCTTGCGCAGCAAGAATAATTTTAGAGATTACGTATTTTGCTTCTTTGGGATTCTCTTCCAGATAAGCTTCTAAAACACGTGCTACAGTGGTTTGTACCACACCACTCACTTCACTATTTCCTAATTTAGTTTTGGTTTGCCCTTCGAATTGTGGTTCAGGTACTTTTACAGAAATAATCGCACTCAAGCCTTCTCTAAAATCATCACCTTCTACAGTTACTTTTGCTTTTTCAAACAAACCTTCTTTATCACCGTAGCTTTTAAAAACACGTGTTAATGCAGTTCTAAAACCAGTAACATGTGTACCTCCTTCGATGGTGTTGATATTGTTTACATAAGAAAAAATATTCTCTTTAAAATCATCATTGTAAGTTAAAGCCACTTCTACCGCGACATTAGATGTTTCATCGTGACCTTCTACATATAAAGGCTGTGTGATAATTGGGTTTCTATTACCATTTTTATCTAACATTTGTACGAACTCTACTATACCTCCTTCACTGTAAAAAGTATTCGAATAAGCTTTTCCATTTTCGTCTAATTCACGTAAGTCGGTTAAAGTAATATGAATACGTTTATTTAAATATGATAATTCACGTAAACGACCTTCTAAAATTTCCTTACGATAAACAGTTTCTTGAAAAATACTTGCATCAGGCCAAAAATGAACTCTTGTACCTGTTTTATCACTTGTGCCGTTTTCTCTTACTGCGTATTGAGGAACGCCGATGCTGTATTCTTGTTCGAATACTTTGCCTTCGCGCTCTACTCTTACTTGCAATTTGGTACTCAAAGCGTTTACACAACTTACCCCCACACCGTGTAGACCACCAGACACTTTATAAGTGTTTTTATCAAATTTTCCACCGGCATGTAACACGGTCATCACCACTTCCAACGCTGACTTCTTTTCTTTCGAGTGCATCGCAGTAGGAATACCACGACCATTATCTTGCACACTGATAGAATTGTCCTCATGAATTGTAACATCTATATGTGTACAATAACCAGCAAGGGCTTCATCGATGGAGTTGTCTACCACTTCATATACCAGATGGTGTAAACCTTTGATACCCACATCTCCAATATACATGGCGGGCCTTTTTCTAACCGCTTCCAGACCTTCTAATACCTGGATACTATCGGCTCCATAATTCTTATTGTCTTCTGCTTCGTTTTGTTGTAATTCTTCTGACATAAACGGATATTATTTTTTGTTTTATAGGGCATTCAGAATGCACACAAACTTAAGATAATTAAGGATTTATATAATCGCACTACAGGTATTTAGTTATCCCCAATACGCTCTTGTGTATTAGTAGAAGTGCCAAAAATGAGGCTAAAAAGGGCCTTTAATGCCCTCTTTTTTTAAGTACAAGATGGTAGTATAAAAAATGAGTGCAAATGTCATAATTATGTCATTAAATGAACCTTTTGGGTATGTTTGATGTTTATACATTAATTTTGTACCATGATATCGACTCAGGAATTACTTAAATCGAACAATACTACAGGCCTTTTTGAGGGAATGGCATTGCTTTGGCATAAGGATCAGCATATTCCTGGATCTACTCAGTATAGTATTAACCGTTATGCAGCTAAAAACTGGTTGCATGAAGATACTGGCATGCTGATTTATCATTATAGTGCCCATGCCCCTCAGGATAATTATTTGGAATTAAGATTCTGTATTTCTGGCAACCGTTATTGCGATAACAGAGTTTGCGGCACTTGTAATCAATTGCCTACAGAAGATTGTGCAGGTCCTATCAAAACGGTAGACGTATTTTCTTTTCATTTTACGGCTACTTTTTTACATCAGTTTACACATAATGTAAAACTGACCACTACTAGAGATGAGATTTTAGCTTTTAAGCATTTGCAATCTTTCACCAAGACCTTTCCTTTGGGTACTCGTAAGCGTGCTTCTTTGGACCAAGTATTGAATCATAGCTATACTGGTTCAATGGAAAATATTTACATCAATGCTAAAATTCATGAATTGCTTTTACAAAGCATGGATTACGCTTTTGAAGAAGAAAAAGAATTGAGTTTTTCTTGTAAATTCTTGGCAGATGAAAGAGGAAAGGATAGCATTTATCAAGCTCGTGAAATTTTATTACAACATATTGGAGATCCTATTACGATCAAGGAATTAAGCCGTAAAGTTGCTATGAATGAATGCTATTTAAAGAAAGGCTTTAAAGAAGTTTTTGGTACTACTATTTTTGATTTTTACCAACAGCAAAGAATGGAGCATGCCAAGTATTTATTATACGAAAAGGCTTTAAGTGTAACTGATGTATCAGCACTATTAGGGTATTCAAGTATTTCACATTTTTCTGCAGCGTTCAAAAAACATACTGGCTTAAAACCATGTGAATTGTTGAACTAATTAGCTATTTTTATTTTCTAAATTTTTTATATGCGTAATGTAGTAGCCATTGCATTGGTA
>Ga0228701_1000596_pt1 | contig 28741 bp, 14 predicted proteins | sample McNCre117_Aug_MG_2_FD_178017 | JGI IMG/M metagenome (GOLD analysis project Ga0228701, IMG submission 178017) | Freshwater microbial communities from McNutts Creek, Athens, Georgia, United States - 11-17_Aug_MG | ecosystem: Environmental > Aquatic > Freshwater > Creek | place: USA: Georgia... | reverse complement strand
GTCTTGGAAACCAGCGACCGAGATGGTTCCCTAAGTTTGATTATTCGGAGGGAAGGCATTAGCACGTCACGAACAGTATGGAGCGTTAGGTCGAGACAGCAAGAACTAAAGACTATTCAGTTTGATTCGCCGCGTTCAAAAAACAAGCGTATAACGATTCATCAATCTGGCCGAGTGAACTATCACGAGAATGGAACCATCCTCTTCGTCGCTCCTCTTACTCAAACTGCACAGCCTTTTTCCATCTACGGGTACCGTGTGCCTGCGCTCGATAGACTTGACGTTCATGAAGACGATATCGCAGAAGAAGACGCTGTATTCGATCTGACCGATTTACCTGAAGGGCCAGTCTCCTTCTCCGTAATCCTTGGCCCTAGGGATTTCACCCCTCACGGACGATCTATAAAGCTAGGGTTTGAGGGGGAAGGCTACTCGATAACACTTCAAGTAGACCCTGTCACGTTCGCTGTACCGCCGGACCTGGACCAGCACTTCACTACATTGACGCCAGAAAGAGGCTTGTTCCCAAAACAGCAGATGGCAGAGTGTCAAGCAATGATCTCATACCATCAAGCTTTGACGGGGGCAAAGGACACAATCCTTTACGCACCAAACGGTGAGGGCGTGATTCGAATGATCTTTTCAGTGCCAATGAGGATCGCTCCTCGGTACAAGATCGAACTTGCCGACCCTGAACTTCACGTCTCAGATCAAGACACCCAGAGAGACGGGAGGTCTGAGAAGGTGATGCTTAAATTCAAGGTCAGGCATCGCAAATCCGGGCAGATTATTCGACAACCGATTGCTATCAAGTCAATAGAGCTGGACGCCGAGCTGTGAGTTTTACACTTTTGCACCCCAGAACGTGCTGGGCACCTTATCGTTGCACATCTACCTTTCCTTGTGGACGACAGTTTGTCTGGAGATGTAACTAAAGGTCCTATATGCGAGGCAATGGCGGCCAGACCGCTTGGCTAAGCCAATGGGTCCATGGTCTGCGGACACTTCACGCTAACCCGCTGCCACGCAGGTGCATTGCTCACATTCACAAGCGTGTCTTTGGCTTCGAGCTTGGCCGCACTCAGGCACCCACCCCACACACACCCATCGTCCAAGCACACCACATCTGTGCGGTCTGCAATCTGCACGGTGGACCAATGGCCAAAGGCAATGCGCACATCGGCGGTCAATCGGCCCGGCACATCAAACCAAGGCATCAAGTGCGCAGGCGCTTTGTCTGCGCCTTCTTTCACGCTGAAGTCCATCGCGCCCTGTGCATCACAAAAGCGCAAGCGGGTGAGGGCGTTGACGATCACGCGCAAGCGGTCTGCACCTTCTAGGTCATCACGCCACACATTGGGCATGCCGCCATACATCTGCGGCATGAAGTGCACCCAGTCGTCGCTGCGCAGCACGGCTTCTACTTCGCCAGCCAGCGCTAGGGTTTGCTGCGCGGTCCATTGCGGCAGCACGCCCGCATGCACCATCAGTACCTGGCCCACTTGCATAGCCATATGTTGGTGGCGCAGCCAGTGCAGCAGCTCGGCGCTGTCGGGTGCGGTCAAGATGTCTTGGGTGGTGTCTTGCTTGTTGGGTTGGCGCACGCCTTGCGATACCGCTAGCAAGTGCAAATCGTGGTTGCCCAGCAAGCATTGCGCACTGCTGCCGTAGCCCATCAAGCGGCGCAGCACACCTGCGTTGTCAGGGCCACGGTTGACCAAGTCGCCCAGCAAATACAGCGTGTCGCGGCTGGGGGAGAACGCGATGTGCGTTAACAAACGTTCCAAGGCTTCGTCGCAGCCTTGCACGTCGCCAATCAAGTAAAGTGCCATGTGTTGATTGTCTCTATTATTTTTGACTGTTTGATTTCGCAATGGACGTTCTGCTCATCGTTTTCCTGACCCTGCTCAATGGCTTGTTTGCCATGTCTGAGATGGCTTTGGCCTCCAGCCGCAAAGCACGCTTGGCCACGTTGGCCGAGACGGGGGATCGTGGCGCTTACGCTGCACTGCTGCTGATGGAGCAGCCCACACAGTTTTTGTCGACCGTGCAAATTGGCATCACGTCCATTGGCGTGCTCAACGGCATCGTGGGTGAGGCCGCGTTCAGTGAAGATTTGTCTTATTGGTTGTTGGTGCAAGGCGTGCCTGAGAGTTTGGCCGCGGGTTTGGCCACTGCTGTGGTGGTGACCATCATCACGTTCAGCACCATTTTGTTTGGCGAGTTGGTGCCTAAGCGCATTGGCCAGTTGTTTCCAGAATCAGTCGCGCGTGTGGCAGCACCCATGATGTTGGCCTTGGCTACCTTGGCCAAGCCTTTTGTGCATTTGTTGTCAGCCAGCACCAGTGGCATGTTGAAACTGTTGCGCATTGATGCACATGGCGCACGCACGGTGACGGAAGAAGAAATCTCGGCCAGCTTGGTCGAAGGTGTGGACGCGGGTTTGATTGAGCAACACGAACACCAAATGGTGCAAAACGTGTTCAACCTCGACGAGCGTCCGCTCACCTCCATCATGGTGCATCGCTCAGACATCGAGTGGCTTGATGCCAAGCTGCCCGTACCGCAAGCTCTCGCGCAAGTAGGCGCGAGTGGCGCGCACTCGTGGTACCCCGTGTGCCGTGGCGACCTCGATAACGTGGTGGGCGCGGTGAGTGTGTCTCAGCTCTTGCGTTTGCCACCCGGCACTGACATGACGGTGGAAGCCTTGGCCAAGCCCGTGGCCTTTGTGCCCGAAACCCTGAGCGGCATGGACTTGCTCGAACAATTCCGCAGGCCCGCCGAGCGCGCCACTGCGCATGGCCGCATGGTGTTGGTGGTCGACGAATACGGTGTGGTGCATGGCCTGCTCACACCGCGTGATTTGCTCGAAGCCATCACGGGCGAATTGCTGCAAGCCACCCCCACCGATGAAGCGTGGGTTACACAGCGTGAAGATGGCTCTTGGTTGGTAGACGGCATGATGCCAGTGACCGAATTTAAAGCGCGCTTGAGCATCAAAGAGCTGCCAGACGAAGACCGTGGCATTTACAACACGGTGGCCGGCTTGGTCATGGCCATTTCGGGCGAGCTGCCCGCTGAGGCTGATGTGGTGGAGTTTGGCGAGTGGCGCTTTGAAGTGGTCGACCTCGATGGCCGACGCATCGACAAGCTCTTGGTGAGCCGCATCAGCTAACGCTGTTTGAAAACCGCTTCAAAGGCCTGGTGAGAGATCTTCTCTTTTGGCACGGCGGTTGAACGGCACCTGATACATCCACACAGGGCGGCCATCGCGGCAGGTGAGGATGGCGCTGGGTACCAGGTCGATGGCTTCAAACTCTAGGCTGATCAGCCACGCACCACGGCGCAATTCGGCTTCGGCTTTTTCTACGGCACGTGGCATGCTCTCGGGGCGTTGAAACATGTAAACCATGTCAAAGCTGCGCCAGTCCACCAGCCAAATATCGCCTTGACGAATCTTGGCAAACGAGCAGCGCATGGCGCTGAGGATGCGCAGGGGCCAGCTCATCTCGACCCCGTGCAGCTCGGCACGCGGAAACGCATCACGCAAAGCCAACAAGCCGTCGCCCATGCCACTGCCTGCATCCAAAATGCGTGCGCCTGCAGGCAAGGTGATGTGCTGTTGCATTTCACGCAGGGCGCGTTTGGGGGTGGGGAACAAAGGTGCATCGCGCCAAGCTTTGCGTGGGTACACCAGCACGATGAGCCCCAATAAAAACAACCAGCCAATCGGCGGCACATTGAGGGTGGCTGATGACGCTGCCATCGAGAGCGGAAAACCCAACACGATCAAACCCTTGCGCATGGGCGTGTGTGCCAAGGCGCTTAAGAAGCCGCCCAAGCAAGTGGCCACGATGAAGGCAATTGTTTCGCTAGCGCCAATGGTTTGCATGCCTTTGAAAACAAGCCAAGACGAACCCCAAGCGAGTAGGGCGGGAACGGGCCAAGTTAAAAATTTCATGAACGGAAAAGTCTCTTGTGTGACTAAAAACGATGGGGCTTACCCCCTATGTTTTGATTTGCCTAATGAATGTGTGTTGGGTTGTCCTAGACTTCGCGTATGCAACTTAAGGCCTAGAACTCAAAGCGCCTTTTGATGCACATACAACATTATGAAGGAGACGACATGACGACAGACGTTCATGAAGGACACGCAGAGACGCATGGCAGCTTTTTGTCAAAGCAACGCATCATTGCGCACCCAGGTTTTAACCGCTGGTTGGTACCACCAGCAGCCTTAGCGATCCACCTCTGTATCGGCATGGCCTACGGTTTCTCCGTGTTTTGGTTGCCACTGTCCAAAGCTTTGGGGATCAAAGAAGCCATCAAGTGCGGCCCCGAAATTGGATTCTTCCAAGAGTTGTTCATCACCACGTGTGATTGGAAAATTTCCACACTCGGTTGGATGTACACCCTGTTCTTTGTGTTGCTCGGTTCATCTGCTGCGCTGTGGGGCGGTTGGCTGGAGCGCGCAGGCCCTCGCAAAGCGGGTGTGGTCAGTGCCTTTTGCTGGTGCGGCGGCATGTTGATTTCGGCGCTGGGTGTTCACCTGCATCAGTTTTGGCTGATGCTATTGGGCTCTGGCGTGATTGGTGGCATCGGGCTTGGGCTGGGTTACATCTCACCCGTGAGTACCTTGATCAAGTGGTTCCCAGACCGCCGCGGTATGGCCACAGGCATGGCCATCATGGGCTTTGGTGGTGGCGCGATGATTGGCTCACCTCTGGCTGCTGAGCTGATGAAGATATTTGCTACCGACACCGATGTGGGCGTGACGCAAACCTTCATCGTGATGGCCGGTTTGTACTTTGTGTTCATGATGGGTGGTGCGTTGTCTTACCGCGTACCTGCCACTGGCTGGACCCCACGTGGCTGGACGCCTCCTGTTGCGCAAGGTGCCAACGCCATGATTACCCACGGTCACGTGCACGTGAGCAAGGTGTGGGGCATTCCTCAGTTCTGGTTGGTGTGGATGGTGCTGTGTATGAACGTGTCCGCTGGTATCGGCGTGATCGGTATGGCCAGCCCCATGTTGCAAGAGGTGTTTGGTGGTGCTTTGATTGGCATCGACGCCAAGTTTGGTGAACTCGACAAAGCACAACTGACCGCGATTGCCGGTGTGGCTGCGGGCTTTACCGCCTTGCTGAGTTTGTTCAACATCGGTGGCCGCTTCGTGTGGGCCAGCTTCTCAGACAAGCTCGGTCGCAAGATGACTTACATCGTGTTTTTTGTGTTGGGTGGTTTGTTGTACGCCAGCATTCCAGCCAGCGCGGGTGCTGGCAGCAAGATGCTGTTTGTGTCTGCCTTCTGCGTGATCTTGAGTATGTATGGCGGTGGCTTTGCCACAGTGCCTGCTTACTTGGCGGATTTGTTTGGCACGCAAATGGTGGGTGCGATTCACGGTCGTTTGCTTACTGCTTGGGCTACGGCCGGTATCTTGGGCCCCGTGGTGGTGAACTACATGCGTGACTACCAACTTGGCTTGGGCATTCCACGCGAGCAGGTTTACAACCAAACCATGTATATTTTGGTGGGCATGTTGGTCATTGGCTTGATTTGCAATTTGTTGATCAAACCCGTAGACGACAAGCACTTCATGACCGATGATGAATTGGCTCACGAGAAAAAGCTGGCACAAGAGCGTGCAGCAGCCACCGAAGTGGGTACCAGTGATGCAGCGTTCCACAAGAACAAGGCCGCATTGGTTTGGTTTGCTTGGGCGGCAGTGGGTATTCCACTGGCTTGGGGTGTTTACCGTACCGCCTTGAGTGTTGGTAAGTTTTTCAATTAATCTTTGAACCAACAAGCATCCGTGTGGCACTGATTGCTGCACGGATGTTTTGTTTTTTTGCACCATGAACCATTCAGCTTTAAATTCTTCAGTCCCTAGCGTGGTGGTTGCCTCTGTGGACCAAATGCGCGAAAACATTCGTCGCAAAGGCAAACTCAAAGGCCGTCAAGCAGACGATGTGTCTTTGGAAGAAGTGCGCGCATTGGTTGGCGAAGCGCCGCATCGCCGCGACTTGTTGATTGAGCATTTGCACAAACTCAACGATGCGTACCGTTGCTTGCACGACCGTCACTTGGTGGCCTTGGCCAAAGAGATGAAGTTGCCCATGGCTGAGGTGTTTGAAGTGGCCACCTTCTATCACCACTTCGAAGTGGTGCGTGGCGATGAAGCTGCGCCAGGCCTAACCGTGCGTGTGTGTGATGGTTTGAGCTGCGAGCTGTCGGGTGCCAAACAATTGATAGAGAAGTTGCCCGCTTTGCTAGGCAATGCCGATGTGCGTGTGATTTCTGCGCCATGCGTGGGCCGCTGTGAGCAAGCGCCTGTGGCCGTGGTGCATCAAAACCCTGTGCCACATGCCACACCTGAATTGGTGGTGGCTGCGGTGACAGCCAAACAAACCCATCAAGCCATGACCGAGCATGTGGACTTTGATGCGTATGTGGCCGATGGTGGCTACCGCTTGGTGGCAGATTTGCACAATGGCAAATCAGATACCGAACAAGTGCTCAAGGCGATGGAAGATTCAGGCCTGCGCGGCTTAGGTGGCGCAGGTTTTCCGGCAGGGCGCAAGTGGCGCATCGTGCGCGAGCAACCCGCGCCACGTTTGATGGCCGTCAACATTGACGAGGGCGAGCCCGGCACATTCAAAGACCGCACGTACTTAGAGCGTGACCCACATCGCTTTTTAGAAGGCTTGTTGGTCGCGGCCCATGTGGTGGGCATTGACTCTGTTTATATTTATTTGCGTGACGAGTACCACGGCTGTCGTGAGCTGCTCACACAAGCGTTGGCGCACTTGCAAGTCAACCCACCATGCCCACTGCCGCACATCGAGTTGCGCCGTGGTGCAGGTGCCTACATTTGCGGTGAAGAGTCCGCGATGATTGAAAGCATCGAGGGCAAACGTGGCGAGCCACGCATGCGCCCGCCCTACATTGCGCAAGTGGGTTTGTTTGGCAGACCCACCCTTGAACACAACTTTGAAACGCTGTACTGGGTGCGCGACATTGTGCAAAAAGGCGCGGACTGGTTCAGCGGCTTTGGCCGACATGGCCGCAAAGGTTTGCGCAGTTTCAGCGTGAGCGGCCGCGTCAAGCAGCCGGGCGTCAAGCTCGCACCTGCGGGCATCACCATTCAAGAGTTGATTGACGAGTATTGCGGTGGCATGCTCGATGGCCACGAGCTCTATGCGTATTTGCCTGGTGGTGCATCGGGTGGCATCTTGCCCGCGCGCATGAATGACATCCCCTTGGACTTTGACACCTTGCAGCCCTATGGTTGCTTCATTGGTTCAGCGGCTGTCATTGTGTTGAGTCAGCACGATTCAGCGCGTGATGCGGCCATCAACATGATGAACTTCTTTGCACACGAAAGCTGTGGCCAGTGCACACCGTGTCGTGTGGGCACGGCCAAAGCATCAGAGCTCATGCAGGCCAAGGTGTGGGACAACACCACCTTGGAAGACTTGAACCAAGTGATGACCGATGCATCCATTTGTGGTTTGGGCCAAGCCGCGCCCAATCCTGTGCGCTGCGTGCAAAAGTATTTCCCAGAGGAGATCGTTTAAATGAACGCCCCGATCAAACCCAGCGACTTGATGCCGCAAACCGTTGAGTTCAAGCTCAACGACCAAGCCGTGAAAGCCTATGAAGGCGAGACCATTCTGAAAGCGGCACAGCGTCATGGCGTGGACATTCCTCACCTTTGCTACAAAGACGGCTTGCGCCCCGATGGCAACTGCCGTGCGTGTGTGGTCGAGATTAAAGGCGAACGCACTTTGGCACCTAGCTGCTGCCGCACAGCGACGGCGGGCCTTGAAGTGCTGGTGAGCGACCGTGCGGTGAAGAGTCAGAAGATGGTGTTGGAGATGTTGCTCTCTGACATGCCCGATACGGGCTACAAGTGGAATGACGAAACACAACAACATGGCGAACTGAGTGAGTGGGCTTCTCGCATGGATGTGACGGTTCGTCCTGAGTTGCAGGCCTTGCGTCGCGAACAACCCGCATGCGATGTGTCACACCCTGCGATGGCGGTGAACTTGGATGCGTGCATTCAGTGCAACCGTTGTGTGCGTGCATGCCGTGAAGAACAAGTGAACGATGTGATTGGCTACGCCAACCGTGGCGCGCACAGCCAGATCGTGTTTGACTTGAACGACGAAATGGGCAACAGCTCGTGCGTGGCGTGTGGCGAGTGTGTGCAAGCGTGCCCCACAGGTGCGTTGATGCCAAAGACACAAGTCGGCTCACAAGTGGTGGATAAAAAAGTGGACTCGGTGTGTCCGTTCTGCGGCGTGGGTTGCTTGCTGACTTACAACGTGAAGGACAACAAAATTGTCAGCGTGGACGGCCGCGATGGCCCTGCCAACCACAACCGTTTGTGTGTGAAAGGTCGCTTCGGTTTCGACTACATCCACAACCCCCAACGTTTGACCATGCCGCTGATTCGCAAGCCCGGTGTGCCCAAAGACCCAGAGTCGATTGGCCAGCTCAACCGCGATGCGGCCGATTGGTCTGAGGTGTTCCGCGAAGCCACATGGGAAGAGGCCTTGGCCTTGGCCGGTGGCAAGCTCAAAGAGCTGCGCGACACGCATGGCAAAAAAGCCTTGGCAGGTTTCGGTTCGGCCAAAGGCAGCAACGAAGAAGCGTATTTGTTCCAGAAGTTGGTGCGCACCGGCTTTGGCTCGAACAACGTGGACCACTGCACACGCTTGTGCCATGCATCGAGCGTGGCAGCTTTGTTAGAAGGTGTGGGCTCGGGGGCAGTGAGTAACCAAGTGAACGACGTTGAGCATGCCGGCTTGATTTTTGTCATTGGTTCTAACCCCACCACCAATCACCCTGTGGCCGCCACATGGATGAAAAACGCTGCCAAGCGCGGCGCCAAGATTGTGTTGGCTGACCCGCGTGTGACCGACATTGGCAAACACGCATGGCGCACCTTGCAGTTCAAACCCGACACCGATGTGGCGATGCTCAATGCACTGATTCACACCGTGATTGAAGAAGGCTTGGTGGATGAAGACTTCATCCGTCGTCGCGCCAACAACTACGAAGCCTTGAAAGAAAACGTGAAGGGCTACAGCCCTGAGGCCATGGCACCCATCTGCGGTATTCCTGCAGAGACCTTGCGCGAAGTGGCGCGTGAGTTTGCCAAATCAAAAGGCTCCATGATTTTGTGGGGCATGGGCGTGAGTCAGCACGTGCACGGCACAGACAACGCGCGTTGTTTGATTGCCTTGGTCACCGTGACAGGCCAAATTGGCAAGCCCGGTTCTGGCTTGCATCCACTGCGCGGCCAAAACAACGTGCAAGGTGCGAGCGATGCGGGCCTCATCCCCATGATGTATCCCAATTACCAACGTGTGACGAACAAGGCCGCGCACGATTGGTTTGAAAAGTTTTGGGACACACCGCTCGACGACAAGCCCGGCTACACCGTGGTGGAAATCATGGGCAAGATCTTGGCTGATGACAGCGACCCGCACAAGATTCGCGGCATGTACATCATGGGCGAGAACCCCGCCATGAGTGACCCCGACTTGAACCACGCACGCCATTCGTTGGCCACGCTGGAGCACTTGGTGGTGCAAGACATCTTCATGACCGAAACCGCTTGGCTGGCCGATGTGGTGTTGCCTGCAACAGCATGGCCAGAAAAAACCGGCACGGTCAGCAACACCGACCGCATGGTGCAGTTGGGCAAGCAAGCGATTGACCCACCCGGTCAAGCCAAGCCTGATTTGTGGATCATTCAACAAATCGCCAAAGGCGTGGGTTTGAATTGGAACTACCAAGGCGAGCACAGCGGTGTGGCCGAGGTGTATGACGAAATGCGACAAGCCATGCATGCCGCGATCAATGGCATCACGTGGGAGCGTTTAGAGCGTGAGTCGAGCGTGACTTACCCATGCTTGACCGCAGAAGATCCGGGCGAGCCCACCGTGTTCATTGACCACTTCGCCACCGACGATGGCCGCGTGCATTTGGTGCCTGCCGACATCATTCCTGCCAACGAGCGCCCAGACAGCGACTACCCGTTTGTGTTGATCACTGGCCGTCAGTTAGAGCATTGGCACACCGGCAGCATGACGCGACGTGCCACCGTGCTGGATGCGTTAGAGCCGATGGCCACAGCGTCGATGTGTGGTGCAGACATCGCACGCTTGGGCGTGGAGGCGGGGGACGTCATCACCATCGCCTCACGTCGCGGACAAGTGATCTTGCGTGTGCGCCGTGACGACGGCACACCACAAGGTGCGGTGTTTGTGCCGTTCGCCTACTACGAAGCCGCCGCCAACATGATGACCAACCCAGCGCTGGACCCTTTCGGAAAAATTCCTGAGTTCAAGTACTGCGCCGTGGCCATTCACGCAGGGGGCGAGTTGCCAAGCAATGCAGGTTTTGGCGTCAACGCGTAAAACGCATCAACAAAAAAAGGGAGCTTCAAGCTCCCTTTTTTCATGGCGGTTGCAAACGCTCAGTGCGTGACCACGTTGATCTTCTTAGCCGCAGCACGCGCACGCTCTAAGGCCTTAGGGCCTTTGGCCAATGCCACCGCCATGCGTCGGTAGGGGCGCGTGGTGGGTTTGCCAAAAATGCGCACATCAGTGCCAGGCTCGCTCATGGCGTCGGCCACACCGGTGAAGGTGGGTGATGTGCCTTCTTTCGTGGCCAGCACCACCGCGCTTGCGCCTTCGACGGTGTCGATGTTGGGAATGGGCAATCCCAGAATAGCCCGCGCATGCAAATCAAACTCGCTCAGGTTTTGGCTGATGAGCGTGACCATGCCCGTGTCGTGTGGGCGAGGGCTGAGTTCGCTGAAGATGACTTCGTCTTTGGTCACAAAGAACTCCACACCAAACAAGCCCGCACCGCCGAGGTCGGATGTGACTTTCTCAGCCATTTGCTCAGCTGCCTTCAAGTACTCGGGCTTCATGGGCTGTGGCTGCCAGCTGTATTGGTAGTCGCCGCGTTCTTGCACGTGACCAATGGGCTGGCAAAACACGGTCTGGCCATTGCGCTGACGCACGGTGAGCAGGGTGATTTCAAACTCAAAGTGGATGAACTCTTCGACGATGACGCGTCGGCGGTCGCCACGCATGCCTTCGCAGGCGTAGTCCCAGCTGTGTTGAATATCGGCCTCAGTCTTGGCTACGCTTTGGCCTTTTCCAGATGAGCTCATCACGGGCTTGATGACCACGGGGAAACCAATCGCTTTGGCTTGGTTCATCAACTCTTCTGCCGACTCGGCATAGCTGAACTTGGCGGTGCGTACGCCCAAGCCCACGGCCACATCACGGATGCGGTCGCGGTTCATGGTCAGGTTGGCGGCGCGGGCGCTGGGGATGACTTCAAAGCCTTCTTTCTCCACCTCCAGCAACACCTCGGTGCGGATGGCCTCAATCTCGGGCACGATCAGGTCGGGCTGGTGCTTGGCAATGGCGGCGCGCAGGGCGGCTTCGTCCAACATGCTGAACACGCTGCATTCATCGGCCACTTGCATGGCGGGTGCGCCTGCATAGCTGTCGCAGGCCACCACATAGCAGCCCAAGCGCTTGGCGCTGATGACGAATTCTTTGCCGAGCTCGCCAGAGCCCAGGAGGAGGATTTTTTTCATGACTTGCCTATCGAGATATCAATAGCAAGTATTTTCCTAGAGCTAAGAAGGCAGACGTATACAAAACCCTATCAGTTGCCCAGCTTGTGTTTCATGTCGTCGATGGCGAGTTTGACCAGACGCATGTGTTCTTCCTGCGCCTCATGGTGGGTCGCGAAGTTTTGAAGCATCACGTAGCTCCCTTCTGGCAGCAGTGACATGGCTTCGTGCGAAATGGTTTCGAAATGCTTGTTGCGTTCAATGACGTACCACGTGTGTGCAAAGTTCATTCGTTGGCCTGCAAGTTGAAGGTTTTGAAAGCCCCTAAGAGTGCGGTGCGGCCCTCTTTGGTGAGAGTGGATTGGGGAGGGCGCACATGCTCCCAGCTTTCCATTCGGTAATGCTGTGAAAGCAGCAACTTCATGGCGGCGATGGGTGGGTAGTCGCCCAAGAGTGTCATCAGCTCCACCACACGGTCATCGGGCTTGGCCACTTTCATGCCTGCGATCTTGGTGGCTTGCTCTGGCGCATCGTTGGTTAAAAGATGCTGCATGAGGGTAGGAATGACATTGGCCAAGGCGGATACACAAACTTTGGGCTTGAGCAGACTCAAGTTGGGTTCATGGCAGGTTGCGATGGCAAGGCCTGCGCCAAACGCGCGCATCAAATCAACCGTGTGGTTGACGTGAACGTCTTGATCGACGATGCCCGCAAATACCTGCGGATGCACTTTGAGTAAATCAGCCAGTGTGGCTTCGGGTAAATCACTGCCGTGGTTGCTGCCGCTGAGTTGGTGGATGAACAGTTGCCAATCGGGCAGGTTGACCTGTTTGATCAGGTGATCGAAATAGTCAAACAAGGCCACGTGGCTAAAAGGCAAACCATACTGCGGCGCTGATACCAAGAAACGACGCACGCCCAGCGTGTGTGCTTTGCGAATGAATTGCGCCACTTCGCTGAATGAGGATGATTGCACGCCCAACAAAATATCTGTGCCTGCCACACCTGTTGCGATGACGTGTGTGACGGCCGACAACTTTTCATCGGCAGAAAAAGAGCTGCCTTCGCCTGCTTGGCCAAAGAGTACAAAACGTTCAAGGCCTTTGGCGCATAGGTTGCGCAAATGTGCTGCCAGTTTGGTTTTGTCAATGTCCAAGTTGTCTTGCAGTGGAACCAAGACATCCGTCCAAACACCTTCAAAATTTTTAGCGGCAGATGTGTTGGGCATGGCGGGCTTTCAAAGAAGAGTTGAAGCGATCATCGCAGATCTAGCACCACACCTGTCAAGCTAGCAAGCATCACGCGATTTTCTTTGCCTAGGCTGGTGATGGCTGCAGCTAAGACCAGATTCATTTCAGAACGTGCCACACGTTTGGCAACGGCAGAGGTCGCAGCGATCACCATGCGGTTGTTGACCAAGCTGCCTTGAAACTCCACCATCTCGCCTTCTGGCGTTGAGACCATGAATGTAGTGAGCTTGTCGGCGAATACCACTTTATCTGTCATGGGCGCTGCGACTGGAGGCGCTGCAGCAGTTTTGAGTGAAATCGTGTCCGCGCTTTGTTCAAACGCAATGCCTGCAGAGGTGGGGTTCGCTTGTGCGCTGTGCAAGATGGTGATAGCAAGCACGCCTTGATGGGGTGACACATCCGTCGTAGAAGTTGTCGGCAACGATTGAATCTGGCGTGGACTCATGACAGACAACTGTGAAGGCGTCAGATTTTCAGCTTGCTCAAGTTTGAGTTGTGATAGCTGTGTTGTTGTCAGCGCTTGTAATTGCGCAGGTTTCAAGCTTGCGACTTGATCTTGAGGCAAGCTGTTGAGTTGCTCGGGGGTGAGTGCACGTACTTGAAGGCCGGAAAGATCAGCAATATTTTGTGGCACAGCCACAGCAGTGGCTTGTGAAGGCAATGCCGTCATGACGGGTATTGCAGCTTCAAATCGGTTGGTTGGTTGTGGCTGTGGGTCGACTTGTGCTTGAAGCTGGGGGTATATGCCAATCGCAGCAAGTTGCAGGTTGTCGAAACCGGCCAATTCAGCATTACTCAGACTTGCGACTTGCAAGGGTGTGAACGAGGCCAATTGCTCGGGCGATAGGCTTTGCACTTGGGTGCTTGACATCGCCATGATTTGCTCAGCGCTGAAGGCGCCAAAGTTGGCAGGTGCAATCGCATCAATTTGCGCAGGCGTGAGTGCTTGTAATTGTGTGTTGTTCAGTGAGCCAAGTTCGGCGGCAGTCATTTGTGCGAACTGTGAAGGATGAATAGCCTGAATTTGCGTGGCTGACAGTGATGCCACTTGGCTGTAACGCAATGCAGAGTTTGTGTTGCTGGTCAGTGCACTGATTTGAATGGGTGATAGGGCGCTGAGTTGCGCCGCAGCCATGACGCTAATTTGTGCAGGCGTGAGTACTTGCAGCTGTAATGTGCTCAACGCGCTGAGTTGTGCTGGGCTAAGAGCCGCCAGCTGAGCTTGGCTGATGGTTTGTAGTTGCTCGGGTTTGAGTTCGGCCAAAATTTTTGGAGTGACTGCGGCCAACTGGGCAGGTTTGAGAGCTTGCAATTGCATGCTACTCAAGGTGCTGATTTCTGAAGGATTTAAAACTGAAAACTGTGCCGCGTTCACACCAGAAATTTGTAGGCTAGACAATGATGCAAGTTGTGAAAAGCTAAGAGATGAAGCTGAGTTCTCTGTCAGTGCTTGAATCTGAGCATTTGATAAGGTGCTGAGCTGTGGGAGCGCTAGAGTTTTAATTTGTGCAGAAGAGAAGGCTTGCAACTGTGGCCCAGCCATGGCCGCCATTTGATTAGGAGTCAATGCAGTCAGCTGCGTTGAGCCCAGAGATTGGATTTGACTTGGCGTGATGCTTTGGATTTGTTCTTGACTCAGGCCGCTCATTTGAGTCGCCGTCAGCGCCGAAATCTGTGTTGGCAATAGCGCCGTCAATTGCACAGGGCTCAGTGAAGCCAATTGCACGGCGCTGAGTGTTTGCAGTTGCGTACTGCTCATGTTTGCCAATTGGTTGGTGCTCAATGCGCCGATGTTAGAGGCTGGAATTGCGGAAATTTGTATAGGCGTAAGTGCTTGCAGTTGCGCAGCGCTCAAACCATTGATCTCAGCAGCGGCCATGCGCGCTATTTGACTGGTGCTAACGCCAGAAACCTGTGATGGTGTCAAGGCTCCTAATTGCGAAGCACTGAGAGATGCCAATGGGTTACCCGTTAACACGCTGATTTGTGCGGGTGTGAGTTCACTCAGCTGGGCGGGCGATAGCGCGCTGACTTGCTGAGGTGAAAGTGCTTGTAGTTGGGGTGCAGATAAAACCGCCAATTGCGTAGCGTCTAAACCAGCAATTTGTGCAGAACCTAAAAGCGCCACTTGCGCGGGGGTGATGGCTTGTAGTTGGGCGCTGCCGAGGCTGCCCAGCTGTGTCGCACTCAAGCCTGACAGTTGGGATGCAGATAGCGCAGCGATTTGATTGCCGGAAAATACCTGCAGTTGAGAAGCGCTGAAACTGCCTATCTGTGTGCCCGTGAGTCCCGACAGTTGTCCACCAATCAGGGCTGCAACCTCTGCCGTCTTGAGTGGCGACACATTGATACTGCTCGTGCCGATGACATTGACTGAGCCTGTGGCACTTTGCGTTGTGTAGTTGCTGTTACTCAAATTCAAACCATTGAAATTGGCAATTGCTTGAGGGCCTGCGCTTATTCCTGCTAACAGTGCGGTGCCAGAGACATCAATGCGGTCATTGAACAAAGCATTGGTGACTGTCAATGTAGACGAGGTGGCTGAGGTGTCGAGGCTGCTCGTACCGTTGTAGTTCATCACACCTGTCAGTGTGACAGGGCGTGGTGTGATGGCCAAATGATTTGGAATAAATGTGATGTCGTAGTTGCTATTGGTCAGTGTGCTGGCGATGGCATATTGACCCACTGCACTGGTTTGAGTGGCAGAAACGCTGAGTCCACCGGTGAAGGAGTCGTTGTTGACGAGGCCTCGATTGGCTGAATTGGCTTCTGTTGCGTAAGTTAATGCAGGATTAGCTTCGCCATACACCTTGCTTGAAGCGTTGGCGCTCAGTGTGATGGGGCGAGGTGTGACATCAAGGTTGGCAGCTACATAACTGATGTTGTAGTTGCTATTAGCGAGCGTGCTGGCAATGGCATAACTACCTACGGAACTAGATTGATTCGCCGAGGTGTTGAGTGAGCCGGTGAACGTGTCATTGTTCACAAGGCCATGCCCAGCAGAGGCTGACTCTGCGGTGTAAGTCAATGCAGGATTGGCTTCGCCATACACCTTGCTTGAAGCGTTGGCGCTCAGTGTGATGGGGCGAGGCGTGATATCAAGGTTGGCAGCTACATAACTGATGTTGTAGTTGCTATTAGCGAGCGTGCTGGCAATGGCATAACTGCCTACGGAGCTGGATTGATTCGCCGAGGTGTTGAGTGAGCCGGTGAACGTGTCATTGTTCACAAGGCCACGCCCAGCAGAGGCTGACTCTGCGGTGTAAGTCAATGCAGGATTGGCTTCGCCATACACCTTGCTTGAAGCGTTGGCGCTCAGTGTGATGGGGCGAGGCGTGATATCAAGGTTGGCAGCTACATAACTGATGTTGTAGTTGCTATTAGCGAGCGTGCTGGCAATGGCATAACTGCCTACGGAGCTGGATTGATTCGCCGAGGTGTTGAGTGAGCCGGTGAACGTGTCATTGTTCACAAGGCCACGCCCAGCAGAGGCTGACTCTGCGGTGTAAGTCAATGCAGGATTGGCTTCGCCATACACCTTGCTTGAAGCGTTGGCGCTCAGTGTGATGGGGCGAGGTCTGACATCAAGATTGGCGGACACGTAAGTGACAGCATAGTTGCTGTTTTCCAGCGTGCTGTTGATTGCATAGGTACCCACAGCACTGAATTGAGTGGCAGAGGTACTGAGGCTGCCCGTGAACGTGTCGCTGTTGACCAAGCCACGTCCTGTTGATGTGGACTCCGTGGCATAAGACAGCGTTGGATTAGTCTCACCGTACACCTTGCTTGATGCTGAGGCGGTGAAAGTGATGGGGCGCTGTTGTATTGTTAAGTGACCCGTTGAGAAGTTTGTGAAGTCGTAGTTGGTTGCCGTCAATGTACCCAAAGAAGGTGTGATGGCCACATTGCCAACTGGGGTGTAGGTAGATGCTGTTGTGGCAAGCGTTGCGCTGCCACTCACGCCTGATGTGGCCAGTGTTTCGCCATGCACAAATCCAGTGATGCTGGCAGTCAATGCTGGGTTGGCTTCACCGTAAACCTTGCTGAGGCTGTCAGCGCTCACTGTGAGATGTGCTGGAATGACGGTCAATGTGCCGCTGGTGTATGCGTAGCCGTAACCCAACGCATTGGCAGCGGAAATCGAAGGAGTAATGGTGTAAGTGGTGTTAGAGGCATTGACAACGTTTTGACTGGTACCCGAATAGGCAACAGTGCCAATCGTGTTGTCAGAGTCACCATTCACAAGGGCTGAGTGTGTATAGCCATTGCCACCGACGAAGGCATTGCCGTCGTAAGCTTTGGTCAGATCGCTGGCAGTGATGCTGATGATGGGTTTTTCACGGTAGATGGCATATGTCGCTGCAGGCGTGATGGATTGTGTAAACCCGTTGTGAGTGGTGTCGCTGTTGTAACGAAAGTTACCTGCAGCAACTTGTTGGTTGAGAGTCGTGTTTGCTACAGAGCCGGTGTAGATCAGCCCTCTGCCGCCAGTGCCCATAGTGAGAGCAGCGCCTGCTGCAATTTTTACGTCACCACCACTCGATGTATTGGCGAGGTTGTTATCGCCCGCCGCTAGAAGAATGGCGCTAGCCGATGCGTCTGTGGTGGTGATGTTCTGACTGATATTCAGGTCACCCGACAGCGTGCGAACATCTATCACCCCGGATGTGCTGATGCCACTTGTGCCACCAACGCTACCAACGGTCAGTGCACTGGCATTTTTAAATGTGAAAGAACCACTGCCACTGAGGATTGCGGCCAAGTTAGAAACGCCATTGGCGTTGCTGAGTGTGTAAGTGGTGTTGTTGCCGATCAGTTTGAGGCCTGAGCCAGTGGCCGTGCCTGTTGTTAAGACGCCTGTGCCAGACACCGTGTTGGCTGCACTTGCTTTTGAGGTGAGTGTGATCGTTGTTGCTGCGGTTAAATCACTGCTGAGCAAAATATTGCCATAGCTGGTGATGGCTTCACTGCCTGTGGTGGAGCTGCTGGCGTTGTTGGCGAGTGTGATGTTTTTGCCGGAGTATGTTTGATTGCCGGTGGAGCTCACACCATCCAGTGTGATGTCGCCGTATGCGCCGCCTGCATAAGTGTTGGTTATCACATTCGCATTGGCTGTGACAGTATTGAGGCCAAGCCCAGCTGAATTGCCTTTGAGTGAGATGGCGCCTGCATAGTAAGTGAAAGGCGTATTCACTCCCCCAGTGGTGCTGAAGTAGCTGGCGAATGTGTAGCTGCTGTTTGGACTCGTGTTGAGTGTGAGGCTTTTATTGCCACTCAAACTCGATACACCAGTGCCACCTAAGGTGATGTAGCCGGCATATAAGTTATTTGCCAAGGTGTAATTTGCAGTCCAAGTATTCATGGTGATGTCCGTTGCTAAACGAATATCACCTGTGAGTGAGATGTTGCCACTCAAATGTGCAGTCGATGTTCCGTATGACTGTGTGTTGATGTTGCCGTAGAGATTGATTTGACCGGCCGTTATGCTCAAGTTGTTGCTTGAGGAATTGTTAGAGATCAAATTGGTCGTCGGTAATAAAACATCACCTGCCGTGCCGCCTGCAAACGTGGTGCGCGTATCAATCGTTAAATTCAACGCAGAAAAAGGTGAGTGCGCCGTGTCGCTGTAGAGATCAACTTTTCCTCCATTACCCAGGGTGGATTTGGCGGTGAAGGTGAAGTTGTAATTTGGAGTGGTACTGAGTGATGCGCCAGCAAACAAAATATCGCCAGCGTTTGTTAAGCCATTATCAAAATTGGTGTTGATGTTGGCGCCGTATGGCATTGATACGGTTCCCTCCGCGCGGAAAGTTCCCTTAAGGTTCGTTGTTAAGGAATAAAAATTAATTCCAGCATCTGTGCCGCCTACGCCTGCTTTGGTGGATTTCAGACTCAAGCCGCCCAGATATTTGCCACCGAATCCAGAAATAGCAGTGTTATCAAATGTGTTGTTGTAATTGATGTTGATGATGCCGCTGGCCGCAGTTTGAGAGCCACTGTCGAGGGTTAATGTGTAGCCCTCAGCATTTGCTGAAATTTTGCTGGCATTGATGTTGATGGCACCTGAAATGCCTGTGTGGTTTGTATTTGTCAGTTCGTCCGCGTTGCTGTCAATGGTGACGGACTTCATTAAAATCAAATTATTTGCAGTTAGCGAGATCAGTCCGCCATTTGTCAGGATGTCGCCGTTCAAGCGAATCATTCCAGTGCCTGCATTGATGCTGTATGTGCCAGTGCCGAGTGAGACAGAATTAACTTGCACAGCCCGCGCAGTGGGGTTGAAAACAAAGTTGCTGTTACTGCTTGAAAGGCTCACATTGTTGTTGTCAAGAACAATACTTCCGTTGGTCTCGCTGATGTTGACCACATCTGTCGAGCCAATGAAGTTCATCCGCGCAGTTTGGCCTGCAGTCGATGGACCGCTAAGTCCGAGTGTGAAGTTATTGAAATAACGCGCAGTGCTATTGGTTAAGGTGGCGTCGGGTAATTTATTTTGTGAGACATCTATATTTCCCCAATACGAGTTGACAGTGAGGTTGTTGGTGAGGGTGTAGTTTGTTGCGCCTGATGTGTAATAGGTGATGGGGTTAAAAACCAAATTTGAAATGCCAGTTTTGATCGGTGTAGTCACCGTTGTGCTGTTGACGGTTGAATAATTAGAGGTGCTGTTGTTGTTGTTAATGGCAATGGTTGCGCCCGTGATGTTGGGCGCTGTGCCACCAATGACAGAAGATGTAATGCCATTACCGTTACTGTCTGAATTGGCTGCATTTTGATTCAGTGTGAATGAGCCTGAATAGCCCATGACGACTGCATCTGGTTCAAAAGTTACATAACCAGCACCGACACCGTTGGGCGTTGCGAGTGAGCTCGCATAGATCAAGTTTGAGTTGAGTGTGAGTGAGCGAAATCCGCCAGAGAGTTTGATACCTGTTGTATTCGAAAAGGTCGGGACTCCAGCTGTCAAACTGTAGGTGCCACCATTCGACGCGATGTAATAAGAGTTGCCGTTGCCGTAGGTGTAGTTGATGTGGTCACCGTTTTGCCACAAGATGCTGGCCACACTGGATGAGCCTGAATCAATCCGATTGTTGCTAATTGTGATGTTAGAAAATCCAGAGTCAACTGAGTTCACATACAAACTTGAATTGACACCGTTGAGTGTGGTTAATGCGAGTTGAGTGCCTTTGGAAATATTGATTGGATTGCTACTTGTTCCAATCACTTGTCCGCTGAGTGTGAGGTTGTATGCGGTGATATCGCTGATGTAGTTGGTGCTGGCGTTGGTGATTGACGTGGTGGCGTAGGCTGTGAAATTGGTGCCAAGGCCAGTCGACCCCATTGATACTGTGTATTTCGAACTTGAACCTGAATACAGAAAAACTGAGTAGTAATTGGGGTAGATCGTGACCGATGTATCCGTGAGAGAAATTTTGTAAGCATTGATGCCCACGCTGGTCGGAAATACGGTGGGTTCTTGTCCACCCACATAGTGGGCTGGTGCAGGTGTTGTGACGTAGCTGGATGATGACGTGGTGGCCGTTCCAACACCAACGGTGTTGATGCCGTTGGTGGGAATGATCAATGTGCCATTGCTATCAGTGGACACCATGATGTGTCCTGTTCCTGCGTAAGGGTCCGTCGAGCCACCAGGATTTCCTGAAATATTGATGATGTGTGCGCTAGATGCCTGCGAGCCTACATTGAGGTTGATGGTGTTGAACGCTTGATTGGCATAACCGCTGTTTGGCACTTCATTGAGGTAAGTGCTTCCAACGTAGTTGTTGATGGTTAAGACCCTTGACGTGCCTTGGAAAGTGCCTGTTGCTGTCGTCGGTGCGGCAACAAGTCCGTATGGGTCGACGTTACCTGTGATTTGCAGTGGATTGCTGACTGAGCCTATGTTTTTTGCCGTCAGTGAAACATCGTTGGCCGAGTAAATATCAGCATAGCTTGAAGAGGTGTTTGCCGTTGTGATGTTTTCGCCCGCAGAAATATTCGTAGTTTTCTGCGTGTAGTTGTATGTAATAGCCGTTGTCGAACTGTTTGAAATTGGATATGGGTATGTTGAGTCATACAACATAGAAATAGCGTATGCATTGGTTTGCGTGCTGTTGTCAGGCAGCGAAATTGAACCACCTACTCTGATATTGACAAGACCCTTGCCGCTGTTGATGTAGCTGCCCTGATTGATGGTGAGGTTTTGTCCAGATGAGTTGACTGCATCTGAGCCTACGGAAGGAACAGCTCCAATGTAAAAATTACCACCGTTGGTATTGATGTAGCTGTTGTTGCTTAATGTGATGTCATTGCCCGCTGTCAAAACCACATTGAGCTGAGGGTAGGTTCCCGTTGCTGTGGATTCAATTTTTTGATTGATGTTGATGTTGCGTGCCGCAGTCAATGTCAACGTCGATCGTGTCGATGTCGACCCTGATTTAGTGATGGCTGTGTCGACAGTGATGTCTCCATTGCCGTTGCCATCGCCTATCGTGCCGCCTGTTTTAATGGTGACGTTGTTGCTTGCCAGGGCTGTGGAGATGGCACTTCCCAAAATGGTGCTACTGGCGGCAGAGGTATAGGTTTGTGTGCCGCTCGCAGTGACGGTGCCTGCGGCCCAAGTCGTCCCTGCGACCGTTGTCCCTGCCGATGCAATGGTGATGTCATAGGGATCCAGTAGCCACTCACCGGTGTTGCCTTGATGGGCGCTCGTGGACACTTGAATGTCATCCACATTCAAGTAGTGTCCTGATGTTTCAATTTTGCCGCCATCCCCCCCGTTGGGTCCTGCTTCGGCTTTGATATTGCCATGCACCAGTGTTTGGCTATCGACGTTATGAGTGTCACTCCACAGCACCACTTTGCCACCATCGCCTTTGTCGGTGGCGCTGGCATCTATGGTGGCACCCGCTGCCATCGTGATCTTGGTCGCTGGGCGCAAGTCGCCGCCGCCTTGCCAATCACCACCTATCAGCACAGTGCCACCACCTGATGCGCCCTTGGCTTCAAGCTTACTGGTGCTGGCTAGGGTGATGTCATCAGCCTCCAAATAAATCTTGCCACCTTTGCTCACCAAACTGTTGACTTCTAAGTTGCCGCTGTTTTTAATGATGCCTGCTTGCAGCTTATTCAGTGCAACGGCCGACAAAATGATTTGCCCGTCTGGTGCTTGTATCGCTTGTTTGTTTTCAATCAGCGTGGCGATGGCACTGGGCGTGGTGGTGATACCTGCCAAGCTGCCTGTGCCTTCGATCTTGAGGGTGATGGTCTCACCCGACGCCATAGCCACTGTGCCTGCGCGTGCGACGACGACGCCTGCGTTTTGGACTTCAGGGGCCAAGAGAGCCACATAACCGCTAAGACCTGTGGTGATGCTGCCCTCGTTGACGACCTTGCCTGTGGCGCCTTGGCGATCAAACACATACTTGCCCGACATGAAGTTGTCGTCTGTGATGCCGTGTGTGGTGGCAGTGATAGCGCCCACATCGACCGATGATCCGGGTGCAAAGTAAATGCCGTTGGCATTGCTCAAAAATACTTGGCCATTCGACGTGATACGCCCAAAAATTTGACTGGGGTTGCTGTCATTCACACGATTGAGTGTGATGGCTTGCGTGTTGGGTTGCACAAAGTTCACACCCGCTTTGCTGCCGATGTTGAAGGTGTCCCAGTTGACGACTGCACGTTGACTGGTTTGTGTGACGGTCATTGCTGCGGCTTGCGCAGTGGCCGTTTGTGTGATGGTCACATTGCCACGACTCACACTGGCACCCGTAGGCAGTTGGTTTGCAGCAGGGGGTGACTGTGCGCCTGCACCACCGGTGAGCGAGAAGCTTAAAGCGACGGATGCAATCACGCCGCCTGTGGACGATTTGCTTTTTTTACCTGCAGTTTTCGCAATCTCAGGCACGGCTTGCCACGACTGCGTGGCAACCGACCAGAGGGTGCGATAAATGCGGTTCATGCGCGCGTGCTCATCCTTAAAACGTAAAACCCGCGCTCAGCCATAGGCGAGTGGTGCTTTTGGTTTTGTCGCCGTCCATGCCGGTGGTGGGGTCTGCATTGGGATTGGCAGCGCTGCGTTTGGCCAGCGTGGCTTTGAGTTCGGTGCCTCGGCTATCTTGCCAAGCCAAAGATACGCCATAGCCTTGCAATGCATAGGCATTCACTGCGCTGATGGCGTTACCGTTGGATGCATTGGCGTTGTGTTTGTTGACCGTGATGTGACCATAGTCATAAAAGCCGGTCAGGGTGAGGGTGGTGTCTAAGCGTTGGCGCAATTCAAGCGTTAAGGTACGTCCCGTGGCGCCCCCTGCTTCACTGGCAGGGAACGCACGCACACCCGTGGCGCCGCCCAAATACAGGCGTTCAGATGAGTCGAGGTTTTTGTTGGCTGCTTGTGCGGACATGGCGGCATACAAACTCAAATCGCTGGTGATGGACTGCAAGCGGTTCAGGTTTAGGTTGAGCTTGCTGTATGCACCCGCCACGCGGGCACCATCTGCATCGGCTTGTGCGTTGGGAGAGCCTTCATTGACCACGCGACCTTGCGTCAGAGTGGCAGAGGCAGAGGTGGAACCACCACCACCCCAAGTGTCGATGTAGTTGCTGTTGATGCCCAAGTTGCTGGCTTTGATTTTGTAGTTGGAGTTGAGCGCATCTGCTGCGTAGTTTTCTAATGTTTTGTCGTCGTAGCTCCATGTTGCGTTCACATTGTTGAGCTGGCTACGCAACAGTGGATAACTCATATCCAGGCCTGCGGTGTCTGCTGTGCCGCGTGTGCCTGAAGCTTTGTCGTCATAGCTTGTGAGTACTTTGTATTTGAGGCTGCTGGCATGAACACCTGCACGCCAGCCATCGCTCCCAATTGGCAAGCTATAGCTGCCACGTGTGTATTGAGTGCCTTCAGTTTGCATGAGGTTAACGCTGAGCAAATCACCAAGGCGAGCAGGGCTGTTGAGGTTGAGATTGGCACTGACGCGCTCAATGCCTGTGGCGCGTGAGCCTTGGTTGTCGAGGGTGGCATTGCCACTGAGTAAGGCATCGTCGGTGGCAGACAAAGCCAAGTTGGTTTCTCCGTCGTTTTGACCAGCGGTCAAATTGCCAGCCACACTGATGCCAGGCAGATCGTCCAGCAACAGCAAAGTGCGGTCTAAGTCGTTGGCGTGCAAAGCTTGGCCTTTTCGCAAATTGGCTTCAGCCATTCGAATCAAGCGTGAGGCTTCAATGCGCTGTGGCTCTTTGCCCTGCAGGTTCGCACCGCCAAACACAGCTTCGACGATTTGAATGGTGACGAGACCCTTGTCAATTTCTTGTTTAGGTAAAAAAGCGCGCACGGTCCAACCAGCATCGCGGTAGGTGTTGGTCACGACATCCGCTGCTTCTTTGAGTTGCGCGAGTGTGAGTGACCGATTGGCATATGTTGTCAACGCATGCTGGAGCTGATCGGCATTGAGCAAAGTGTTGCCAACAAATTGGAAGCCACGAACTTCGACCGAGGCTTCGCCTGCGGATGTCACAGGGGTTGTGGTCGTCTGACGCGGTGCCAGTGCAGGCTTTGATTTAGAGGATGGCAGCGCTTGCTCGGTTTGGCGAAGCAAAGCGCCTGCATCGACGGCCGTACCTGCGGCGTGTGCATTGAGGCACAACGCGACCGATGCGCTGGCCAACAAAGAGAGACGAAGTGAGGCGAATGAAGTGTTTGTCATGGGCTGGACGCAGTTAAACCAGCCTGTATTGTTGAAAACCCTATGTTTGTTTTATTACCGCAAACTACAAAACGTAACTTTGGTTTTAAAGAATTTCAATTCGCGTTGTTAATTGGTAACCGATGTTGCGCAAAGACTCAATGACGAGGCCTTCTGCGCCGGCATCGGTGAGTTTTTTACGCAGTCTGACCATGCGAACCGCCAAGCTGGATTTGAAAGACTCATCTACTTCTGCCTCTAGCAATTCTGCAATTTGCCAGGTCTCTAAACGGCCTGCAGGGGCACGTGCAAGTGCGGTTAAGACGATGGCTTCTTGGGCGGTGAGTTTGACGGATGTTTGCTGGCCTTGCAGTTCAAGTTTGTTGAGTGTCAAGCCTTCGGGGTTGATCTGCTTGAACGTGGCTAAGCGACGACGGGCAAAGCTGCGTAACGCAGCTGACAACTCAGGCAATGAAATAGGTTTGGTGAGGTAGATGTCAGCACCACAGTCGTAGCCAAGCAGCTTGTCGTCTAAAGCCGAGCGAGCTGACAACATGATGATGCCCACCAATGGGTGCGCGTGACGAATGCGCTGGGCCAAGCTCAGACCATCTTCACCAGGCAAGTTGATGTCAAGCAAGAATGCATCGGCATGATCACTGCCCGCGTGGTCCTCGAGTTCTTCTGCGCATGACAAGGCTGTGACACGATGGCCTTCTTTTCGCAGCGCATTGCTGAGCAGCGTGCGCAGGTCGTTGTTGTCCTCAACGACAACGATGTTCAGTTGGGTAACCATACGCTGAATCTCACATGGGTGTCATCGGGTTCATAAGTGCAGGTGCCGCCTAGTAAGTTGCAAATGCTGCGCACCAAGAACAGCCCCAGGCCTGTGCCAGAAAGGGTTTTGGCACCGGCGCTTCGGTAGTATTTTTGAAACACCTTTTCGGGTTCAGGCCAAGAGGCCATGCCAGGTGTATTGGCAATGCGGATGGCATATCCGGTTTGACATTCTGTGTTTGTATGGGCACACACGTCAATCATGATGGGTTGATGCAGTGCGCCGTAGCACAGCGCGTTGTCAATCAGGTTGTTCAGCACAATGCGCAGACATTGGTAGTCGGTGTTTAGCACGATGGGCGACGTGGAACATGTGAGCTGAAAGCGGTGGTCGGCTTGTTGTTTTTCTTGCGTCAACTCATCGATCACTTCGATCAGATCGACCTGTTGTTTGTGGATGATGATTTTCCCGTCAGACAGGCGGTCAGCACTCAAACATTGATCCAACACATTGCGAATGATGGTGACGTTGCGACTGACGTAGTCTTTGGCGCTGGGGTCGTCAGACGCTTGTTGCGCAAGATCAATCACTGCCAACGGATTTTTCAGTTCATGCATGAGCATGGTGAGTAGCTGACTTTGTTCTTCGCGTCGAATTTTTTCAAGTTCAATCTGTTGTTGAGACAACAGCAAATCTTGTGAAATTTTGATGTTGGCTTTGCGCTGCTGGTTGGCACGCAGCTGCATCAAGAGAGTCATGACTGAACTAGAAATCAATGCGTAGTAAACCAAACCATTGGCTGAGAACTCACTGCCCGCCATTTTTCCAAGGTAGGGCAGCACACTGAAGAGCAGCAGACCGCTGATGATGAGGTAGTAGCCGACCACAAATTTTTTCTTCAATACCGATGCGGTTTGATACGTTCGTGTTTTGCCGTCATCAATGAAAGCAGCGGCCAACATCAATAAGACAAAGATGCCTACGCCATTGAGCATCATGTTGATTTTGAGCGCCAGATTGACCTGTTTGAAGGCCAGCAAAGTTGCTGCTGTGATTGACCACAGCCACATCGCGTGAAACACATGACGAACCCAGCGCGGCGGTTCATACTCTCTCAAAAAGCGTGTTTCAAACCAAAATGAAAACGCTGTGGTACCCACAATCAGCCAGTTGTAGCTCAGGTCTAGAGTGGTGGCGTCCAACCAATCGCCAAGCAGGTAGCGATGAAAGCCAAAAAATGCACCGGTGTAGATGAGGTAAATCAGATTACGTACGACAAACGCAGCGTATAAAAACTCTCGGTAATTGATCCAGTTGATTAGCACCACTAGCGTGAAAATCACAATCAAGGACAGCACGCAGTAATAGCTCAAGAGCAGTCGGTGCTCATCTCGTTGTATGTCCTGCAATGAGAAAGCTTCAACATGCATCAAAGTGGTACTGGTGGCTTTGAGCTTGAGCCAAAGCGTGCGTGGCTGATGGCCTGCAGGGATGACAAATGTGTGCGACAGAGAGTTGAATTCTTCGGTTTTGTAGTCAATTTGATCCCCTGTTTTTCTTGGCTTACCACTCAGGTCAAGCGGGTCGTACAAGGTGATTTCATCCAGATAAATGGGACGAATTCTGAGGATGAGTTTGTCATCGCCTTTGGCTTCTTCAGAAGGCGCGATGCGAAGTTGAATCCAAATGGGTGAGGTGGTGTAGCCGCGACTGAGAACACCGTCGTATGCAGTGAAGGTTTGCGTTTTGGCTTGCTCGATGGATGCTTCGTGTGATGTGTCTTCCCAGTATGCACGTTGGCTGATGTGGTCATGCACTTCAGCCAACGCAGACATGCTCACGCCACAGAGCACGCACACGCATAAAAGGTAATAGAAAAAACGTTGCAAAAGCAGCATCAAGTTGAATTGGGATGTATGCAAGCCTATCACTGGTGGCTGTGTGTTTTATTTCCGTAGATTACTGTGACCAGCGCAAACAAAAGCCCGCATGAGCGGGCTTTGTCTGTCAGGTGTCAACGATTACTTTTGCGTGTGATAGCTCGTCACACGTTCCACTTCGTTTTTAGAGCCCAACACCACGCTCACACGTTGGTGCAGTTGAGTGGGTTGGATGTCCAAGATGCGTTGGCGTCCGTCGGTGGCAGCGCCACCGGCTTGTTCAATCAGCCAGCTCATAGGGTTGGCTTCGTACATGAGGCGCAGCTTGCCGGCTTTGCCTGGCTCGCGCTTGTCCCATGGGTACATGAACACACCGCCACGTGTGAGGATGCGGTGCACGTCGGCCACCATGGAGGCGATCCAACGCATGTTGAAGTTTTTGCCGCGTGGGCCTTCTTCACCTTGCAAGCATTCGTCGATGTAGCGTTTGACGGGCTCGTCCCAGTGGCGCATGTTGCTCATGTTGATGGCGAACTCTTTCGTGTCGGCAGGCACTTTGACGTTTTCTTGGGTCAACACAAATGAGCCTTGCTCGCGGTCCAAGGTGAACATGGCCACGCCATCACCCACAGTCAGCACCAAGGTGGTTTGTGGGCCGTACACGCAGTAGCCAGCGGCCACTTGTTGGGTGCCTGGCTGCAAGAAGTCGTCTTCGCTCACGCCTTTGCTGGGGTCGACTTTTTTGAGCACGCTGAAGATGGTGCCGATGCTCACGTTGACTTCGATGTTGCTCGAACCATCGAGTGGGTCAAACATCAACAGGTATTCGCCTTGCGGGTAGCGGTTGGGCACGACGTGGATGCTGTCCATTTCTTCGGACGCCATGGCCGCCAAGTGGCCGCCCCATTCGTTGGCTTCAATCAACACATCGTTGGCGATGATGTCGAGTTTCTTTTGTACTTCGCCTTGCACGTTTTCGCTGCCGGCCGAGCCCATGACGTCGCCGAGTTCGCTGCCTAAGGCACCTTTGTTCACGGCGTGGCTGATGCTTTTGCAAGCGCGTGCCACGACTTCGAGCAACAAGCGCAGCTCGGAGGGGATGAGGCCTTTGGCGCGTTGTTGTTCGACCAGATAGCGGGTGAGAGAAATACTCATGGCAAGTCCTTAGTTGTCGAGCGCGCGCGAAACCACTTCGCGCACGTCATTGCTTAAATCAGTTTTGGCAGCGACGCGTTTGATGGCTTCGTGCGCAGCGGTGCGGTAGGGCTCGGCCAGTTTGCTCCAACGGTCCAAGGCACGTGCCAAACGTGCGGCGACTTGGGGGTTGATGGCGTCGAGCTCCAACACGCGTTCACTCCAGAACACATAGCCTGCCGCATCGCTGCGGTGGAATGCGCCGGGGTTGGCGCTGCAGAAACTGAAGATCAGGCTGCGTGCGCGGTTGGGGTTTTTGATGTGGAAGTCGGGGTGCAACATGAGGTTGCGCACCAGCGACAAGATGTTGCCACCACGGTCGGTGCTGCCGGCTTGCAAGG
>Ga0228701_1000594_pt1 | contig 28845 bp, 22 predicted proteins | sample McNCre117_Aug_MG_2_FD_178017 | JGI IMG/M metagenome (GOLD analysis project Ga0228701, IMG submission 178017) | Freshwater microbial communities from McNutts Creek, Athens, Georgia, United States - 11-17_Aug_MG | ecosystem: Environmental > Aquatic > Freshwater > Creek | place: USA: Georgia... | reverse complement strand
TTCTTCAGATTCATCTTTTCCTCTAAATGCTAATTCAATTCCCAATTCTGCAAAACTCATTTTCACAAAATCACGGATAGTAGTAGTAATGCCTGTTGCTAATACAAAATCTTCTGGCTTTTCTTGTTGTAAGATTAAATACATTCCTTCGATATAATCTTTAGCATGACCCCAGTCTCTTTTCGCATCTAAATTTCCCAAGTATAAGCAACTATCCATACCTAAAGCGATTTTTGCAGTTGCTCTAGTAATTTTTCTTGTTACAAAAGTTTCACCTCTTTGTGGTGACTCGTGATTAAACAAGATGCCATTACAAGCATACATATTATAAGCCTCTCTATAGTTTACCGTAATCCAATATGCATATAATTTTGCAACTGCATAAGGAGAACGAGGGTAGAACGGAGTTGTTTCTGACTGAGGAACCGCTTGTACTAAACCATACAATTCCGAGGTAGATGCTTGGTATATTTTTGTTTTCTTCGTTAATCCTAATAAACGAACAGCTTCTAAAATTCTAAGGGTTCCAATACCGTCGGCATTGGCTGTATATTCTGGTTCTTCAAAACTTACATGCACATGACTCATTGCAGCCAAATTGTAAATTTCATCTGGTTGAACTTCTTGTATAATTCTAATTAGGTTGGTACTATCAGTTAAATCGCCATAATGCAAGTGTAAATGTCTATCGGGAATATGTGGATCCTCATAGATATGATCAATTCTTTGAGTGTTAAACAAAGAGGATCTTCTTTTAATACCATGAACCTCATAACCTTTGTTCAATAAGAACTCAGCCAAGTATGCTCCATCTTGACCCGTAATTCCTGTAATAATTGCTTTTTTCATGTAAATTATCTTTTAAACTTATAGCACCAAACTGCACACCAAATACCTATTTTTTAACCCCTTTTATCAACCTATAAATAAAAAATCAAACCTATAAATAGCTTGATTTTCAATATAATGTTATTTAACGACTGTTTACAAATACCCTCTTAACAGTTGGACCACACTAATCGTAAATCAATCATTAATTCTAACCAAGTCCTACCACTTTCGCAGTACCGTTGTTGCTATCTAATTGTTCAAACACACTATTATTGCTAATAAATTCTGGTACCAAAGATTTCATCAAGGCCACTAATTCATTTTCATTTACTGAACCATTTACCAAGTTTCTAAACTCTATAAACTTATTAGCAATATCACCTAAAGCTACTTCACGCACTTTCGCGATCATGATTTTCTCATGGTAAGTGTTCAAAGTATTCTCAGCATCATTTAACAATTCCTCATATAATTTTTCACCGGGTCTTAATCCACTATAGGTGATTTCAATATCTATATTAGGGATATAACCATATAAACGAATCATCTTCTTCGCTAAGTCGGCAATGGTGACAGGCTCTCCCATATCAAATACAAATATCTCACCGCCATTACCCATACTACCCGCTTCCAATACCAATTGACAAGCTTCGGGTATGGTCATAAAATAGCGCGTGATATTGGGATGGGTTACAGTAATAGGGCCTCCATTTTCAATTTGTTCTTTAAAACGATTGATTACCGATCCATTACTACCTAGCACATTTCCAAAACGAGTAGTAATAAATTTGGTGCTATTAGATATTTCTTTCGATAAACCTTGCACATAAATTTCTGCCAAGCGTTTACTAGCGCCCATTACATTCGTAGGGTTCACGGCTTTATCGGTACTCACCATCACAAAGCGATCCACATAATGTTTTACAGCTAAGTCTGCCATTAACTGCGTACCCAATACATTATTCTTTACTGCTTCACTTGGACAAAGTTCCATCATGGGCACGTGCTTATAAGCCGCTGCATGATATACATAATGAGGTTTGAACTGATTAAACAAATCCTCCATTCTTTGCTCATTAGTAATATCTGCCAAATAAGGAACACAATTCACATGATGGTTTTTAGAAGCTAGCTCTAATTCCAAACTATGCAAAGGGGTTTCTGCTTGGTCACACAATACAATTAGTTCAGGTGCATAATTAATTAATTGTCTAACAATCTCACTACCAATACTACCAGCTGCACCCGTTACTAAAACACGCTTTCCTTTTATTTGAGAACGGATTTGTTGATTATTTATCACAATAGGATCACGTTCTAATAAATCCTCAATTTTTACCGTTTGAATTTGTCTACTATTAAACTTACCCTCAGTCCACTTAGTATAAGGGGGTACACTTAATACTTTGATATCATGGTCCAAACAAAAATCAACAATTTCATTTTTTCGTTTAGTGCCAATAGTAAAACTAGCGATCACTAATTCATCTACGATATGTTCTTTTATAAATTGATGTAAGTCGCCAAAACTAATAATACTTATGCCGTCTAGTATTTTATTATTCTTCTTTTTATCATCATCAATAAAAGCCAATAACTGAATATTATTTTGTCCATCGTTTTCTAATACTCGTTTAGTAGCTACACCCGCATCACCTGCACCAAAAATGACTACTGTTTTTTTCTTCATCTTATAGTTCTTGGCATAAGAGAACAAAAACTTCACCCCAATACGATAACTAATTAAACTTAAAAAACTAAAACTGGCATACAAGATTAATATTACATTATCCAAGACTAATTCTTTTAGATAACGTGTATTGCTTTTTGAAATTAAAAACAACAACACCGTAGAAATACCAATACTAATCGCAATACGAATAGCATCCTGTAAGCCCGTATAACGCACAATACCTGAATAGGTTTTCACACTTGTAAATACCAAAGCATTGGCAATGACCAAAAAGAACAAAGTATTCCATACCGGTTCCCAATCCATGCCAAACAAAACTAAATTTTGCTTAAGAAGTATGGCCATTAAAAAGGACATACAAGTGAATCCCATGTCAAGTAAAAATATAATCCAACGTGGGACGATATTGATGCGCTTTAACATATGTCTATTGATTGTGGATGACATTCAGTAGGGGGGTATGAATAATAATTTTATAATTTAGGCAACCAGCTTTTTGTACAACTGTACAAATACCAAGTACAGCACTGTTAAAAAGCCAGCTAAAAAACCACCTAATACAAAACTTTTAATGCGACCCACTTTCTCTTTAGCCAAGGGCAAAATGGGTTGATCGATCACTTGTATTAAAGGGGTTTCTTTTCTTAGGTTTACTTTGGCTAGTTCCAATTGTGCTACCAATTGTGTTAAGATGGCTGTGTTGGCCTGCACATCAACTTGCCTTCTTTTACTAGGAGCCGATTTACTTGTTAAGGCCGTATTTAAATTAAACACATTATCCATTGCACTAGCCACACCAGTAATGGCACCATTTAATTCATTTCGAATACTGTCTGCTTGTTTTTGTAAAACGTCTACATTGATCCTAGCTTTCTTGCTCTTGGTTTCTACATAAAAGTCGGAAGTTTCTTTTGCCAATTGCTCACAAAATAATTTAGAGAACAATTCATTTTCTGATTTTACCTCCAAACTGATAATGCTTACTTTTTTATCTTTTTGTGCAATGGTCAAATTATTTTTCACCAAGCTTTCTGATATAGTTTGTAAAATAGAATCCTGCTGTAAACTAAACTTGGTTCTTTCAGCATTAGCAGGAAATTGGATAGCAGCTAATGCTGGATTTTTACTCCAACCTTCTTTTAATCTATTAATTTGAATATAATAATCAGCTACACTCATTGTTTTACCTGCTACTGTGATGGGGTTTAATAAAGTCTTCTCTACCACATAGCGACTCTTCATTAATTCTAAAATATTAGAACTGCTAAACAAACCGCCAGCACCGCCACCCACATCAAAACCAAAACTACTGGCTAGTCCCAATGCCCCACTCATACCACCACCCTTATCTTCTTCCAGCACAAATGTCATGGTAGCTTTATAGCTGGGCTTTTGAAAACTCGCATATACAAAACCAAGAATAGCACCTGCAGCAGCAATAACAAAAATGATTTTCCATTGTGTTTTTAAATAAGCGACCCACTCTTTAATTTTTTGAATTAATTCCTTTAAAGAGATTTCGTCGCTTTCTATATTTTGCTGTGCGCCCTGTTGATCAAATGCTGTCATGTTGATAGTATAATACTTTTGGGGATATTATTTTGTCAATAATTTTACAGTCGCCAATGCAGTAACCAATTGTGCAATTACTGTAGTGAACTGAATAATACTTGTTAATGGCTTATCACGCTTTTCATTGGTTTCGGGTAACACTACTTCACTACCAGGCCTAATTGTAGGGTTTATTCTAAATAATCCAAAATGTCTAGTACGCTTACTTTTACCATTCGCATATACCACATAAGCTCTTCCTCTTCTTGCGTATTCACTAATACCTCCTGCAGCACTGATACACTCTCCAATTGTTAAATCATCTCTATACACAATATTAGTAGGTCTTAATACACCGCCACTAATTTTTACTTTATTATCTGTTTTAGGAATTACAATCTCATCCTTATCTCTTAATACCAAATCCAATTCAGAACCCGGCTTGCTCATGATTTTATTAATATCAATCGCAATTTGATAATAATCGGCTTCTAACTCTTTAAATAAAATATCAACGGTATCTTTTAAGTTTTTCTTTTTCGTGTTTTGATCAGCAGTTGCAGCCATGGCTGTAGCACCAGGACCATTTAATACTGCATTCAATCCTTGTCTTTCCGCTTCCTGTTGTGCTTTAAACTTTCTGTTATACGCTTCTTCAATACTTGTTTTAGATTCATCCGCTCTTAAAGTGTCAATTTGGTAACGACTTCTTTTAATATACGCACCTTCACCATATGCTTGACCAATTAAACCCCCAGCACGTTTTACAATATCACTTACTCTTTCCACCCGAGTACTTAAAGTGTACTTGCCTACATTTTGAACTTGTCCAACAATACTTACTACTTCTGGATTAGTGAAGCCTACTTTTTTAGTAATGGTTACTACATCCAAAGGTTGCAATACAAAATTTTGTTGACCATTGTTAAAACTTAAATCTCCGTTGATCTCTGTTTTTAAAATAGTAGCTACTTGGTTATCGGTTACTTTATCGCCATATTGAACCAGTCTTGCTACTTCTACTTGTTTATTGGCAGCATACGTAAAACCACCTGCCATTAAAATCAAATCCTTTACCGTCATACTATCTACATAGTTAAAACGGCCTTGGTTTCTTACTTCACCTAATAAATCCACCGTCAAAGAATCTCTTAAATCTAGTACACTATTAATATACAATTCGTCTTCACGTTGTAATGTGATATTTTCGTTTGGATCTTTTTGTAATGCCTTGCCTAAATTGATACTTACTAATTCTTTTAACAAATTAGGTTTTAAACGAATTAATTGAGCGCGACCTGTAAAAGCATCTTCTTTTAACCCATCGGCTCTTTGTACTAAGTCGGCAACACGCATACCTGGTGTTAACTCATACACATCAGGTCTAAACACAGCACCACTTAACTTTACTCTGTTTTGAAAACGATCTAAAATTTTAGATACTTGAATAATATCGCCTGCTTGCGGTTGATATTGAGAGAAATTAGCAGCAGCAATATCTTTTACTGCTTTTTCTTTATCATTTTTTTGAATCACTTTTACCCATGCAGTATAAGCAGTATCATCAAAGCCACCTGCATATTGTAAAAACTGTGCGAAGCTTTCTTTGCCGTTTAATTCAAAAATACCTGGACGCTTTACTTGCCCTTTGATTTCTAAACGGCCATTATGCGGTGCTACTTTAATCACATCATGATCTCTCAATCCAATATTTTGAGATTGATCTCCATTTTGCATAAAAGCATACAAATCTAATTTTTTGTACAACTTACTATTTCTAATAACAGCAATATCTCTATAAGATCCTATTTCATTAGGACCACCTGCTTTGGTTAATACGCTTAATACAGTAGACAAAGAAGGGACATTATAATTACCGCTTTTTTGTGCACCAATCACTGTTACTTGAATGGTTCTCGTATCGCCCACTGTTAATGCCAACTTTGATTCACCCGTTCTTAAACTGGGGTAGGCTGTGGCAGCCATTTGTTGTTTTACTCTTGCAGTAGCTGCTTCAATAGTTAGACCTGCTACTTTTACTCTTCCCACATTGTCTATTTGAACAGCCCCTTCTTTACTTACTTCTAAATCTGTTGAGAATTCTTGTACGCCATACACCACTAATTTCAACACATCTTTCGCGCCCACTTCGTAGTTAACAGGTGTAGCAATATTTTCGTTTTGTTCAAAGCCCGTACTATTAAATAGTTCAGAACCATAAATCAATGGATTGATTTTGTGCTCCATTGCCATATCGTCGAACTTAGTATTAGTGCTATCTGTAGCTGCTTTTTTATTCACTGTTTTTTTAGTCAAGGGAGATTTGCTTCCTGTGCTTGTTGTACTTGCTAATCTTGTTTTTAATTTAGCAAATTCTGCCGCACTCATCCCTTTAGCAATCGCCTGAGATTCTACCATATCGATAGTCATGCCCGACTTTTTTAATTGCGCTTGTATTTGTGCAATTTCAGCATCGGTTAATGCATCTACTTTTACTGTGCTCAAGTCCTTTCCACTTAAGAAACTTTGTGCATGAGTAGCATTCGTTATTACAGTAAAAGCCAAAAACAGAAATAGGATTTTTACAAATCTCATGGTAGTTATTTTATTCGATTTTGAGGGGGATAGCTCGATTTTATTCCTTAGAGCGCAAAGCTCCGCTTTTCTTAGTCCCATAATGGCCCTAAGTTATTCATTACTAATGCGATATCGCAGTATTAATATACGACAAAAATACTATATCGCGTATAATTATTACTTTTTTTAACAGATTTTGACTGTTAAAAATCACATTTATCAAACTTATTCGGGGGGAGCAACAAAGGTAATAGATTACTATCAGAATATCAAGCATTTAAGCTAGGTATTATGGCAGTTTATCTAGTCAATCGGTACATGGTCAATGCTGCTCTTTTTATTAAAATTGGCAACTCATTTAAATGGATGGTTTCACCAGGCGCATGTGCCCCTTTGCCTGAGGCACCCAAGCCGTCAATACAATCTAGATAAGCGGCCACATAACTAATATCGCCTGCTCCTCTTGAACCTGGATCTCCTGCCTTGGTCGCACCAATGCCCATATCGGTTGTCACTCCGCTTATGACTTGCAACACTTTGTCATTGCCTGGGGTGGGAGCCATACTAGGGATGCCGTCCTGGAAACTAATTTTGGCTTTTGTTCCTGCAAGATTTTGATTTACAATGCTTTGCATAGTTTTACGCGCATTGATTTTTTGCTCCTCGGTTAAAAAACGAAGGTCGCCTGTAACCACTGTAGCGGGTGAAATAATATTGGTTTTGCCAATGGCCAAACCTGTGGCTTTGGACTCATCATAGTGCATATCAGACCCTCCAATAAATATCCCTGGGTTAAAACTGAGGTATTTTTCCTGACTTAATTGCTCTCTAAAACTATTCACGATTCTGGCGGCTTCATAGATAGATCCGTAGCCCGCTTGGGGTGTAAATACCGTACTACTATGTCCAGTTTTTCCATAAACCTCTAATTTCCAACCACTTGCACCTCTTCTAGCTGTCGCCACTGTTTGTAATCCTGTGGCCCCTTCAAAGGCCAATGCCACTTCAGATTGCTTAGCTCTTTCTATAAAATCTCCTCTGCTTACCTCTCTTGGATGACCTGCACTCTCTTCGTCTCCAGTAAAATAAGCAGTAATCGCTGCGTCCTTTAATAAACCCTGCGCTTGCAAAGCTTGTAAGGCCATAATGATCACCACATCACCACCCTTCATATCATTCACTCCTTGACCCGTTGCCGTAGAATCATTTAACATAGTAAAAGGATTAGCGGGCATATCAGGTTCAAACACGGTATCAAGATGACCAATTAAAAATAATTTTTTACCCTTAGTTTTTTTGGCGTTCGTGCTGCTGTTAGCGGCCATCGGAGTCATCCCCACTAAATGACCAGCACGTTTAATGCTATCGGGCATGGCAATCCACTGTGTTTGCATACCCGCTTTTTCTAATTCTTTGGCAAATAGTGCGCCCACTTTCTTAACGCCTTCTATATTCAAACTACCACTATTGATATTTACCGACTCTTTTAATAACTCGATAGCGCGTGGCATATTCGCATCTATATACGCAAGTATTTTTTTCTCTTCTTTATTAAGTCCTTCTGTGGTTTGTGCTTGTACTAATTCACTTATTGCAATAAAAGCAAGAAAAAATAAAATAACTTTTTTCATAGATAGAGTTTAGAAAGTAATCTAATGAAATAAAGTTAGGAAAAATAAATGCAAATAATAAGTAATCTAATGAAGCAATCTTCCCTCTGTAATCACCACATCACTTAATGCGCCTGTGCATATTCCTTTAATAGTAATATTGGTGCCAATTTTTTTAGTATCGATTATTTCGCCTGTGGCCATGGTTACTGATACATTCGAAAAAGCAGTTGCATTACCCAACATAATCATGGTTTGTCCTGCTTGGTTTTTATCCACGCTCAAAACAGTTCCTGTTACTTCCACTGCTTTATTTAAAAATTTTGCATTTGCTGTTTTCTCGTCGGCACCAAATGCGGCGCTTAAAGAATCTGCCTGAATAGTAATTGCTGCTTCGGATTGCACATCACGATGATGATTCTTGGCATATATAAATACATAATAATAACCTGCAATGGCAACGACCACCACCAAAATCAATAAATAACCAATCATTTTTTTCATACACTATAAATTAATAGCTTCTAAATTCTTTGGGCTTGCGAATAGTAAATACTCTTGAGATATTAAATCCAAATCTCAAATCTCCCTTACTCCATGATCCTGTTGTTTCATTGATAAAAGTTCTTTCGGTCATACCTGTAGAGTTGGTAACATGTAATTGAAACACATGGCCTCCTGTCTCTATATCCAAACCAATGGTCAAAGGATCATAATAACCAGTTAATGTATTAAAGCGATGGTAATACTCAGTAGTTAAATTAACACGTGGACTTAGTCTTAACCTAAACCCTGTTCCTAAAGAATAAAAATCATTCGGTGTGGCACTGTTCTCTACTATATTATAGTGCAATAAAGTAGGGGTGAGTTGTAATGAAATATAATCAGATATTTTACTTGCAAACAACAATTGATGCGAGAAACTAAATTTATCTGATACATAGGGTGTGTAAGTAGTCGTGGCTTCTTTTAAAGATTTATAAATAGCCGTTCCTGCATAACTGATACTTATAGGAATATTGCGATCTCCATTTTGTTGACGAACAATACGATACTTTAAAAAAGCGTCATAAGTTTTTTCATACGTGCTTCTTCCGATACCTACCATTAGTCTTGGGCTCAACCCATAATCCAATCCTAAACGCATGGTGGCCTGATCCAATCCATACAAATTATAACTGCCTTGATTGATGGTTCCAAAACGATGCAGAATTCTAAAATCTAACAAACCTGCTCCCACATTTTCAATAGATTGTCCATTGACAATGCGTGTGGTCTTAAAAGTACCTGTTACAATATCTGAATTACTCAATCCACTTTTTTCAGAAAATAAATCAATATCCTGTGCTTGACTTATTTGATACAAAGCCAAACAAGCAATGATAACAAGTGCAGTCTTTTTTGTAAACATGGTTTTTAGTTTTGGTACTTGCAATTCACTTTTATTTTTGCGTCTGCTGCAATCTTCTCTCCAATATACATGCCTTTGATACCATAGTCTTTTATTTTCACACTAAACTCACCTGTTAAACTGGGTTTGCCTCCTTGTACTTGCATCACACCCTCTGTATTTACTTTTTGGGGCACCCCATGAATCGTTAAAGTGCCTTCCACATTTACGGGATAGGAACCGTCTTTTGCAAAATTTACTTCTTTAATATTTTTAATATACCCTTTGAAATCTGCTTTTGGAAACTGCGTGCTTTCCATATAATTTTCATTAAAATGGTCTTCCATTAATTGATTCTCGAATTTGAATCCTTTTACCAATACTGCAAATACTAATTGTCCAGTAGCATCTACAAATTTGGATTCTGTTTGATTATTGACTGCTGCAATTTTTTCTACACCTCCTGTTGCATTAAAAAAGATTTGCCCCGTTTTGGTAGCATATACTTTTTGAGCCATGATTGAGTTAGTAGATACTACTTGTAATACAAGTAATAAACTTGTTGCAATGATTATTTTTTTCATGGTATTTATTTTAGGTGAAGTGTTTTATATAAAAGCTTATTAATTATTTAAGGCTCCGCGATTAATCCAAACAGCTATTTTATTCAATGTACAATTATCTAATTTAGCTCCATTCTTAGGCATAGGCGAAGCCATTCCATTTTGTGACATACTCGCGTATAACCTACCGTTGGTAGCATAGGTTTTTACATTAGTATAATTATCCAAGGCAATGCCACCACCACTTGATGCTGCAGCTGCTGTACTATGACACACATTACAATTAGTGGTTAATATGGGTGCAATAGTTGTAGCATAAGTAACCGTAGTAGTATCACAAGCTGTTGCCACCACTTGCGGATACACTTGATCTTTTTTATCGTAATAGCAGGACACCATAAAAAATAGGGCACTTACTACCAATACGATTCGTATGAGCTTATTGAGGATACCCATTATTAATCCATTTTTGAATTTGAGTAATTTTACAATCCAACATTTTTCCCGATGGCGGCATTCTTTGTGCCGCGGTTAAACTAGTGGAATGATTGATAGCGTTTAAAAACAAAGTTTGATTCGCGCTTATATAGGCTTTAGCACTTGCATAAGTACCAAGATACACATTCGCTGATCCAGGTGAAGTACCATGACATCCTCCACAATTATTGGCCAATATGGTTTGAATCGCATTCGTATAACCAAACTGTGTAGTATCACAAGTGTTGGTACAAGCTGTATTCAACGCACCTTGATTGATCCATTTTAAAATGGTCGCTACATTTGCAGTGGTCATTTGCGGACTTGATCTTGGTGGCATTCCATTACCAATAATGGTATAGTACTTACTACTTGTTGGCGCTTTAGCTCTAATGCCATTCATTAGATAGGCATAACTAGTTACAATCACACCTTCACGATGAGAGGTAACGTCATGGCATCCTGCTGATCCACAATAACTCACATACAAGGGGAGCACTTCGCTATTAAAACAAACCGTATCTGACACTGCAGGTGCCGTGGTACCACTAGTGCTACCGCCATTTGCAGGAGGCACTACCACTACTACACTATCTGTATTGGCAACACCATTAGGATTGATAATATCATGTTTGCAAGATATCCAGACTAATGCGACTAGTACAGTTACAAAAATATAAGGGTTTATTTTTTTCATCTGCTTGACACGAATATAAGTGAACAAAACCTATTATAAGTTGACCTTTATCATATTTTGTGATACTTAACAATTAGTTAATTTATAATAAATTAACAACGGTTAGTCAAACACCAAGGGCACATTTAGTTTTACACTAAAATTGCGACCCATATTAAATACACCCATGCGGCCTGTTAATGCATTTTCATCTAAGTATTTCAATCTGCTTAAATGATTTTGATATGCTAGGTCAGTAATGTTTTGTGCGATGAACGAAAGGCTGCATACTTGTTTACCATTGCGCGTAAATTGTGTGCCTGCACCAATATTAATTAAGGTATAAGCTGGGGTTGCTGTTTCGGTATTATAGCCAGTGAATGGATTATTTTGTGCTGCCACATTATCAAACTGTAAACTTATATAACTGTTCTTTGTATTCGCTGCTGGTTTATCCAATTCATATCGTAGTTCTGCAATCCATCTTAATGGCGGAATGCCTGGTAAGTTTTTACTGCCGCCTAATGCATGATCAAATTGTCCTTTCACATAAGACAAAGTGTTTTCAATATGTAGTCCATCTAATGGATGGGGATGTAAATCCAAAACCATTTCTGCTCCGTATAATTTTGCATTACTTTGATCGTATTGGTACACATAAAATGTTTTGTCTTCAAGATGCAGGGTAGAGTCTTGTAAAGGATCTACCACTGCTGTCAACTTTTGATAAAAAATATAATCAGTTACTGTATTATAAAATACATTTCCAGCAAAAGAGACATGTTCATTACTCCACTCTGCGCCCAAATCAAATTGCAAACTTTTTTCTGATTTTAAATTGGTATTACCATATTCAAAACGATTCGTTCCTTCGTGTGCACCATGACTGCCTAGTTCAGCCATATTGGGTGCTCGGTATCCTTTTGCAATATTGAATTTATACACCCAATTATTTTTGCCTTCATAAGTCATACCAAAAGACCCTGCCATCGCACCATAATCTTTTTGCACTTTATAGCCTCCTGGCTGATTTAAATAACTTTGCTGAAACTCCACTCCTTTTTTATCAATTCTTGCACCTCCACTATAAGTAAAAGCACCTGCTCTTTTTTGTGTATAAAAGAATAAACCCAAGTCCACCGTTTTGTAATCTGGAATAAGTTGCTCTATCCCTTTGTTTTTATTTTCTTGTTGCATACCATTTACACCAATTGTATGTTTCCAATTATTGGTTTCTGGTAATAAATATTGAAATGCATAATTCAATGTACCCAAATCAAAATACAAACTTTTTTCTTGAGGGTCATCGGCATTACCGTATTCAATTCTTTGATTTCTTTGATAAGCTAGGTTCGCTTTTAATCTGCCAGCACCCCATTTAATACTATTGTCCAAGGTATACTTAGTATGTATGATGTGTTGATTCGGAACATCAGATACTGCCGACAATAAACGACCATGGGCATCACGTTCTCCTTCGATCATGCCCAGGTTTTGATTGAACTGAGTTACAAAAAAATGCGTATAGCCCCAATCTTTTTCAACACCCATATACGCCCCACCATTCAATTCTTTAAAATTGGAATTGGGCACGTAGCCATCATATTTATTTTGATATTCGTTGGCTTCTTTAAAAGAGCCATTGACACCCCAAACCAATCCTTTTTTATTGCCTGCTATATCTGCATGCAAGCCTTTTAATTGATTATTGGTTTGATAGTTGGAAAATACATTTCCTCGTACAGCACCTTCTGCAACAGGTACATTACTTACCACATTAATCACACCACTCAATGCTTCACTTCCATAAATAATACTTGCAGGTACTTTCAACACTTCGGTTCTTGTTACATTGTATTCATCTATTTCAATACCATGTTCGTCACCCCATTGTTGCCCCTCTTGTCTTACACCATCATTCAATACCACTACACGATTATATCCCAAGCCACGAATAATGGGTTTTGAAATGGCAGGCCCCGTACTTAATTGTGTTACACCAGGTGTTTTAGAAAGTGCATCAATAAAATTAGTAGCAGCCCCTTTAAATAAATCTTCTTTTTTTAAAATACTAATAGGGGTGGGCGTGCGTTTAGTAGAAGTGGCTCTTAAAAAACTAGTTACAGTTACATTAGAAGCTTCTACTGCTGTATGTTGTAATTTGAAATTTTGTTCTAGATTGTTTTTGATATTGATATTTTGTGCAGTGATCGCATAACCAATATAACTTGCTTCAATTACATAGTTTCCTTGCATCACTTGTAATTGATACATGCCTTTTTCGTTCGTAATTGTTCCTTTTTTTAGATCAGGAATATACACAGAAGCGCCTACTAAAATTTGACCTGTAGTCGCATCCATCACTTTGCCCTTTAAAATAAAGTTGGCTTTTTTGCCCTGCGCAGATACCGCACTGGCAAAAACAAATGACAACAAGCACAAGACCACCACTTTTCTCATACTTCAAGTTACGCCAAATTTTTGGCTCTTAAAAGCGGTGGGGGATGCAGGCTTTCTTTTTAACATTTTATTGATTTTGAATAGATTAGATATAGAAATGAACAAAATCAACATTGACTTGTTGTATAAAAGATTTGGCTTCAAATACTAAAAACATTAATTTTGATGTTCAAACATTGAAAGAATGCAATGTTTTAGGATTAAAAATTAGTTAACAAATTAAATATCAACAAGTTATGAAATTATTAGATGCATTAAAATGGCGCTATGCTGTTAAGAGAATGAATGGTGCAAAAATCCCAGTTGAGAAATTAGACACTATTTTAGAAGCAACAAGATTGGCTCCAAGTTCTTTTGGTTTAACTCCTTACAATATTATTGTAGTAGAAGACGAAGAGACAAGAAAAAAATTACAACCTCATTTTTACAATCAACCACAAATTGTGGAAGCATCTGCGTTAGTAATTTTTGCTGCACATACCAACATTACTGAAAAAGATGTGGATGTGTACATGCAAGAAATTGCTGAACAAAGAGGGGTGCCTGTAGAAGCATTAAGTGATTTTGCTGGTTATATCAAAGGTGCTATTGCACACAAGACTGCAGAAGATTTACAAATCTGGGCTGCCAAACAAACTTATATCGCTTTAGGTTTTGGTTTAGTAGCTGCGGCTTCAGAAGAAATTGATGCTACTCCAATGGAAGGTTTTGATCCAGGAGCAGTAGATGCTGAATTAGGTTTAGCAGCACAAGGTTTACATGCTACTGTAGCAATGACTTTAGGTTATAGAGATGCAGCAAATGATTATTTATCTGCAGCGAAGAAAGTAAGACGCAATGCTGATAAATTAATTATCAAAAAATAATTCCATTTATAATTGTTCTAAGCAAGCAATCGGAAAAAGCGGCCTCAAAAGGGCCGCTTTAATTTTATACATTAAGATGCTCTTTTTAATTTAATAACTCGTTTACTGAGTTTACGCTGTTTGATCTTTGCTAAATCTAGTTCATAAATCATTTGTAAATTCAGCCAATACAAAGGATCCATATCTAAAACATTAGCAATTTTTAAGGCCATATCTGCAGACAGACCTCTCTTACCTTTTATAAATTCATTTAATTGAGAAGGCAAAATGCTACTCATTTCAGCAAATGATTTTTGTGTGATACCTCTATCTTTAAGCTCATCGCTAAAAAGCTCTCCGGGATGAAATGCTTCCGAAGGAACAATATCATTCAAGTTAACACCCACTTTTAAATATGTAGATTTCTTTTTCATGTATTATGTTTTAACTATAATGATGGCTAACTTCTACAATTATTATATTGTATATTACATCATAAAGTTAAAATAGATAATTCACAAAAACGTGAATGAAATAAAATAATAGCTTAGCATTTAATCTAAGTATAAAAATATATAATCAATTATCTATTAGATTCTTTTACTTTTTATAAATAAAAGAGAGGAGAAAGAAAAATGATTACACTACTCTGCTTTCATCACGGCCGATCTTGGACCTATGCCGCTTTCGTTAAATGCTTCAATTTGAAAATAGTATGATTGATTTTTTTCAAGTGCGTTTAAATAATATTCACTTGCACTGTATACCATTACGCTATTATATAATTTATGGGGATCGCTGCCAAAATAAATAGTGTAGCCTGTTGCATTCGGATTCAATGCCCATTTTAACCACACATTTCTTCTTTCGCTATCTCCTCTTAAGGGTACAAAATTTTTCACCATACCGGGATTAGCACCACTTGATTTTCCAAATACACGTAAACCTGCAATGGCAAACTTACCATCGGGCATATGTATATTCACCATTTTTACAAACCTTGCTGTAATAGGCTTAGCTAATACTACATAGTCATGTGGCACATCTGTTTTATTTTTTGATTTATCAATGATCATCGTCCATGACTTTCCATCCATAGATGCATACATTTGATATTGATGATAAATAGTAGTGTACTTACCCATTAGTTCTGAACCCTCGTCCGCATAATTTACTTGTACGGCTTCAATACTACTCGGTTTACCTAAATCTGTTTGTAGCCACTCTCCTTTATTACCTGTTGTGGCAGACCAATACGTTTTTAAATTTTCATCTACAGCATTGTTTGCTGTAAAGGCACTCAAAGTAGAAGATACTTGCACAGGCTTATTATAATTCAATAACATCCATCCTGTAAATTGAGTACTATCATGCGTAGCGCCTGCATGTGGAATATAATGCGGATAATCTCCATAAGCGGTGGTACTATATAAAATACCCTCCTTATCTATCTGCGCCGGCCAAATACCATTTCGTCTTTCAAAATTATTTTTCACACCAATTGCAATCGTTGAAATATGCCACCATTGTCCATAGACATCTTTAAAGCTAGCACCATGTCCTGCGCCTCTTGCAAAACCTCCTGGCTTATAAGAAAATGGATTGTGTTTTTGATATGTAAATGGACCTAGCGGTTGATCACTTACATATACCCCATCACCATATCCACTAAACTCGGTACCTGGCGCACCATATTGTAAATAATACTTTCCATTTTGCTTGTTCATCCATGCACCTTCAATAAATGGTTTTAAAAAAGTATTGTCTTGATGTTCACCAAAGCGCTCCCATCCATGAATACTATCAACCAAATTAATTAAAGGCAAATGGGGACCAATGGGTTCAAATGTTTTACGATCTAACTCTTGTCCATAAATGGGATACAAATTACTTGACCCATGATAGATATACAACCTATTGTCATCATCTAAAAACAATGCTGGATCCCAAGCACCCATTTTAAAACTATCTACTGCTATATGCCAATCGTCCTTGGTGGGATTTTGACTATACCATAAAGTAAAATTCTTTTCATAGGTAGAACCAATCACCAATAAACTATCCCCCAATACTACACTTGCTGGTGCACATAATTCATCGTACACTTTATTCCAAGGTCTTAAAAATTTTCTCGAAACAAATTTCCAATCCTTCATATCTGTACTCCACCAATAACCCCATTGGTTGGTACTAAACATAAAATACTTATTATCATACACACTCATAATAGGATCGGCAGTGGCGCGATGTTTTCCGTTTTGTACAAAATTGGGAATAGGACAAAATCCGTAATCAATATTGATAGGATTACAATATGTGTTTTGTCTACTAGGCGTTTGTGCAGACAAAGGATTAGCTAAGCCAAATAATAGTGTTAACGCTAGGGTGCATTGCAAGATCAATCGTTTCATAGGACTTGTTTGGTACTTAAATATAACTATTAATAGAGTATAAATACTTGATTTTAAAATAGATGAGGAGCATACATTTATGTCTATTTATCAAATAGATAAACTATGCGCATTAATTCAATTTATACGTATTTTTGTAGTGCACTAGCAATCAACACTATGAAAGCAAGATTGAATTTAACCATTGAACAATCCTTATTGGAGGAAGTGAAACTATATGCTTCCAGAAAAAATACAAGTGTATCTGAATTAGTGGAAGATTATTTTAAAGTGATCACCCAAACAAAGAAACAATCTTTAGTGGATTTAATAAGATCCTTGCCAAAGCCAGATATGGATGAAAATTTTGATTGGAAAGAAGAATATTATAAAGGTAAAATGAAAAAGTATGGCTTATAAAATATATTTTGATGTCAATGCTCTTTTAGACCTTACACTTCTTAGAAATAATCATGCTGATATTGAAACGGTAATTAAGGAAGTAGAAAAAGGTTCACTCAGAGGTTTTGTATGTGGAGCCACAATACATACTATATCTTATTTTTTAATTAAGAAATATGATTTAGAAAAAACAAAGCGCATTTTATTGAACTTGCTTTCATTTATTTCTATTGTAGATCTTCCTAAAGAAGAAATTCAAAAAGCACTATTTATCAATTTTAAAGATATTGAAGATGCAATTCAAGTTCAAACTGCCTTAACTTTTAAAATGGATTATTTTTTAACTAGTGATAAACAATTAATTAAAGCTTCGAGTGAAACAATGCCGATATTAACTGCTACCTCATTGTTAAAACGAATTTCAATAAATTAAGCCCCCACCGCATTCAACATCCAAGATTTAAATACGCCAAAACTAGCTCCCATAGGGATCGCTACTTTTTCTTTGTGTAATAAAAATTGTACTGAAGCTGGAATATCGATTGTTTTTCCTGTTGCTTCTTCTACCACTTCGGGAAACTTTACAGGATGTGCTGTTTCTAAGATAATAGCACGTACTGGGGTAGACTCAACGGTATGATTATAATGCGTGATCGCATAACTATGATCCTCAATAAATTCCTCGGCTGCTAAGAATGCTACAGCACCATGTGGATCCAAGGTATAGCCATAATCATTATACACTCTTGTGATAGTGGCTTGCGTATCAATATCATTATAACTATAACTACTTAATGCTTTTTGTAAACTAGGAAAATCTTGGTGCATGATTTCCATGATACGCACAAAATTACTCGGGTTGCCCACATCCATTGCATTGGATACGGTAGGTATGGCTTTACGCACCTCGTATTTTTCTGTTTCCAAATACCTTGTCACTACATTATTCGCATTACATGCTGCTACAAAATGTCCCAAAGGTAATCCACTTGCTTTGGCCATCATGCCTGCACATATATTTCCAAAGTTGCCACTCGGCACCACAATATGCATGGGCACTTTATCACCATATAATTTTACCCATTGTTGCCAAGCAAAGAAATAATATAATTGTTGTGGCAACCAACGTGCCACATTAATTGAATTAGCAGAAGTCAAATTATAATGTGCATTCAATTCTGCATCCATAAATGCGTCTTTCACTATGGCTTGACAATCATCAAAGCTGCCATCTACTTCTAATGCTGTTATGTTTTGTCCGCAGGTAGTTAATTGCAATTCCTGAATTGGACTTACTTTTCCTTTTGGATATAATATAATGACGTTCACACCTGTCACTCCTAAAAACCCATTGGCTACAGCACCACCAGTATCTCCCGAAGTAGCAACCAACACAGTAGTATCTTTAGTAGCTGCAGATTGTTTTGCAAAATAGCCCAAACATCTACTCATAAATCTCGCTCCCACATCTTTAAATGCAAGGGTGGGACCATGGAATAATTCCAAAGCGGCTATTTGTTCTGTAATGGGTACAAGCGGAAAATCAAAACCAATCGTCTCTGCACAAATTTTTTGTAAGCTAGCATCGTCAATTGTTCCAGCAACATAAGGCTTCATTACTTCAAATGCCAAACTCGCTTTATCTAAAGTTTTAAATTTTTCGATTTGTGCTGGCGTAAACTGTGGTATCTCGGAAGGAAAATACAAACCTTTATCGGGAGCCTGTCCTGTGATAGCCGCCGTTTTAAAATCTACATTGGGTGATATTTTTCCTAAACTATAATAATGCATACACAAATTTTAAAAATACAACTTTAAACTATCCAACAATTTCAACACCTGCTTGGTTAATCGTGGTCACATAAGTATGATGCGCCAATCCCAATCCTGTATATAATTTTTGCATGGCAGCTTCTACTGCTAAAGCCGTTTCTTTTTCTTTACTTAAAAAAAAGATAGAGGGACCTGATCCTGATATACCGCCACCCAAGGCCCCCGCCGCTTTACATGCTTTTTTCAAATCATCAAAACCAGGTATTAATATGGAACGAATGGGTTCAATAATTACATCCTCCAATGATCTTCCAATTAAATCATAATCACCTTTCATTAAGCCTGCTACCAATCCAGCTATATTACCCCACTGTTTGATCGCATCTTTTAATTGTATGTTTTGTTTCAAGATACTTCTCGCATCTGCCGTTCTTACTTCAATTTGAGGATGCACGATCGTAACATACAATTGTGGAGAGGGTAGTGCAATAATTTCCAAAGGAAAAATAGATCGTACCAATGTGACACCTCCAAAAATACAAGGTGCAATATTATCTGCATGCTTAACACCCGATGCTACTTTCTCTCCGTTCATAGCAAAACGCACTAAATCATCCTTGCTAAAAATATCTCCTAATAAATGATTCGCACCCACCACAGCACCTGCTGAACTTGCCGCACTTGAACCCACACCAGAACCTGGCTTGATTAATTTATTAATCCTTACTTCAAAAGCGATTGGATCAGCTCCTTTATATTCTTCAATCAATGCCAACAAAGCGGCACCCGCTACATTTTTCTCTGGATCTGTTGGTAAATTATAATCGTCAATATTTATAATTGTCACTGGAGATTGCCCTGGTACAAAGGGTACTAATCTCATTTCCATTTCATCATATGGATTACACACTGCAAAGCCCAAGATATCAAACCCGCATACCATATTGGCAACGGTAGCAGGGGCTTTAATTTTTATCCATTGATTAATCGGAGTCATGTTTGATTAGTTTATTATACTCTTGCTGCTCTTATAATATCTGCAAATACACCAGAAGCCGTCACATCGGCACCGGCGCCCGCTCCTTTAATCACTAAAGGTAATTCAGGATAACGCATACTATAAAATAATACTAAATTATCCTTTCCATATAAATGATAAAAATCGGAGCTAGGCTGGATATGTTGCAAGCCCACTTTTGCTTTTCCATTTTCATAAGAAGCTACAAATTTTAATTTGCAACCTTCAGCAGCCGCCGCATCATATATTTTTTTGAAATGGGCTTCTTGCTTTTCCATCTCCGCATAAAAATCTTCTACCGATCCGTTAAAACAAGAAGTAGGTAAGAAGGCATTATTCGTAATATCTTCCATCTCTATTTTTTGTCCAGCCTCACGTGCCAAGATCATAATTTTTCTCATTACATCGGTACCACCTAAATCCAATCTAGGATCTGGTTCTGTATACCCCTCGGCCTGTGCTTGTCTTACCACACTTGCAAAAGAAGATTTACCATCGTAATTATTAAATACAAAATTTAATGTACCAGATAAAACTGCTTCTATTTTATTGATACTATCTCCGCTTCGTACCAAATCATTTAATGTACCAATGATAGGCAAACTAGCACCCACATTGGTTTCAAATAAAAAGGCTGCATTGTATTGACGTGCTAATGATTTTAATTTAGCATAATTAGCATAAGGTGAAGAACAAGCAATTTTATTACAAGCCACCACAGATACCGCTTTTTCTAATAGTTGTGCATATACATTGGCAACTGCTTCGTGAGCAGTCACGTCTACAAATACACTATTGCGTAAATTATTATCAATAATAACTTGTACATATTCTTGTATGCCTCCAGCAGTAGCATTTGTTAATTGCTCTTTCCAGTTCGACAAATTAATGCCTTCTACATTTATTAATTGTCTCTTACTATTTGCAATGCCTACAATGTTAATTTGTAATCGCAATGATTTTTTCAAATAATCAACCTGCTTTTGTATTTGGTCTATCAACTTGCCGCCCACATTTCCCGCTCCAGCAATATATACATTGATTTGCTTGTAAGAGGTTTCAAAAAATTCTTCATGCAATACATTGATGGCTTTCTTCACATCTGAAGCCGCAATTACTGCTGTGATATTTTTTTCTGAAGAACCTTGTGCAATCGCTCTCACATTGATACCATTGCGTCCCAATACACCAAACATCTTTCCACTTACACCAGGATGATTGCGCATTTGCTCTCCCACTAATGCAATGATAGATAAATCCTTCTCTATAATTAAAGGCTCAACTTTTTGAGTATTGATTTCTTGTTCAAATTCTGCATCCACCGCTAATTTAGCCACATGTGCATCTTGCACATTCACACCTACACAGATGGAATGCTCCGAAGAACTTTGTGTGATTAAAATAACATTGATTAATTTTTTGGCCAATGCATCAAATAATCTTTTAGAAAAACCAGGTATGCCTACCATGCCTGCTCCTTCTAAACTCAATAAGCACAAGTCCTTTATGCTTGAAATGCCTCGGATAAAATTCCCATCCTCTGGTGAATGATTTTCAATAATCGTTCCAGGATGGCTAGGTTCAAATGTATTTTTTATCCAAACAGGTATATTGGAATACATCACTGGTTGGATAGTGGGAGGGTAAATGATCTTGGCACCAAAATGGGATAATTCCATAGCTTCTTGATAAGAAATTTGTGGAATCTCTTTGGCATTGCTTACCATTCTTGGATCGGCGGTCATCATACCACTTACATCTGTCCAAATTTCTAATGCACTTGCTTTAATAGCTGCTGCAAAAATAGCTCCTGTATAATCTGATCCACCTCTTCCCAAAGTGGTGGTATTGCCGTCTTTGTCGGAAGCAATAAAACCTGGAGCCATATACACATCAAAGTGATTATTCTCGGTTGCTGCGAAATAAGCCTGAATCGTTTTGTCCGTTAATTCTTTATTCACAACAGCACTAAAATACTTGCTATCTGTTTTAATTAAATTTCTTGAATCTACCCATTGTTGCTTAACACCTCTTGCTTCGAACGCTGCACTGATAATTTTAGAAGATAAAATTTCTCCAAAACTAATTATCTTATCCTGCATGCGCATGGACAATTCTTTTAGCATAAACAAGCCATCGCAATTAGATTCCAAATCATTCAACAATTGCTTCACCATGCTTAATGTAGCACTTTGTTGTTGTATAGGTAACAATGCACGTACTGCATCCAAATGTTTTTGTTCTAAATTTTGAATAATCGTTTTGTAAGCCTCGTTTCCTTGCGATGCACTTTGTGCCAACATCAATAATTGATCCGTCACACCACTCATGGCAGATACCACTACAATCGTGGGTTCTTTTTTGATGCTTTCTGTTACAATCGCAATCACTTTCTCTATTGCTTCAGCACTTCCTACAGAACTTCCTCCAAATTTTAAAACCTGCATATACTTAATTTTTACCTGTACACGATTAACCTTAGATCAAATAACCAAACATGTTATCGTCTTTGTTGATCTCATTATAATTTATCTGATACTTTTTCATGTTTTCAATGAGTGTATCATAATCTTCTTTCGATTTTAATTCTAATCCTACTAATGCAGGACCTGCTTCCTTATTGTGTTTTTGGATATACTCAAAACGAGTAATGTCATCCCCCTCACCTAATACCTTGTTCACAAAATCTTTTAAAGCACCTGGTCTTTGCGCAAAACGAATTAAGAAATAATGTTTTAATCCTTCATATACCAAGGACCTTTCTTTAATTTCTTGCATGCGCGCAATATCATTATTGCTGCCACTCACAATACAAACAATTGTCTTGCCTTTTATCTGATCAGCATAATCATCCAAAGCGGCTATTGATAGAGCCCCTGCAGGTTCTACTACAATGGCTTCCTCATTATACATTTGCAAGATAGTGGTACAAATTTTTCCTTCCGCTACCAAGTGCATATCATCTAATGCGTCTTTACAATAAGCAAAAGTGATATCACCAATACGTTTTACTGCAGCCCCATCCACAAATTTATCAATGGTTTCTAATTCTACTGGATGTCCTGCTTTTAATGCCGCTTGCATACTTGGCGCTCCTTCCGGTTCCAATCCAACTACTTTAGTATGTGGTGATACTGTTTTAAAATACGTACCCACACCCGCACTTAAACCTCCTCCTCCAATAGGTATAAAAATATAATCTATCGGATCTGTATGTTGTTTTTGGTAATCTTCAATAATTTCTACACCCACTGTAGCTTGTCCTTCAATAATAGAAGGATGATCAAAAGGTGGTATAAATGTCATGCCTTGTGCAGCTGTATAAGCTTTAGCAGCAAACGCAGTGTCATCGAATGTATCACCTACTAATTTTACTTCAACAAAATCTTCGCCAAACATTTTTGTTTGACTCACTTTTTGTTGTGGAGAAGGAATGGGCATAAACACCACTCCTTTTACATTTAGCTTTTTACAACTATATGCAAAACCTTGCGCATGATTGCCCGCACTAGCACACACCACGCCTTTTGCCAATTGTTCTTTGGTCAACTGACTCATCATGTTGTAGGCACCTCTTAATTTATAAGAACGCACTATTTGTAAGTCCTCTCTTTTTAAATAAACCCTGCACTGATACTTTCGGGACAGGTTTGCATTGTACTGAAGGGGGGTGTGATGCACCACCGATTGTAATCTTGCATACGCGCCTTGAATATCAAGTGCAGGCTTATTTATTAAATCAACATCACTCATTCCAATGTATTATTTTGCTGGTTGGTTCTCTGGACGTAAACTTCTTACAGTTCTTCCAGCCTGCCACATTTCACTATTATGTAATTCAGCTAATTCTACTTCTAATTTTTCACGATAATCAGGCTTGCTGTTCAAATCAATTGAACGTGCTGCTTCAGCACCTGTTGCTACGCTATTATATAAATCTGAGAATACTGGTAAAGTTGCATCACGGAATTTTTTCCACCAATCTAATGCTCCTCTTTGTGCTGTAGTTGAACAGTTAGCATACATCCAGTCCATACCATTTTCGGCTACCAATGGCATTAATGATTGTGTTAACTCTTCTACAGTTTCGTTGAATGCCTCAGAAGGAGAGTGACCATTCTTTCTTAATACTTCATATTGTGCTGCAAAAATACCTTGGATAGCACCCATTAAAGTACCACGCTCACCTGTTAAGTCAGAGAATACTTCTTTTTTGAAATCTGTTTCAAACAAGTAACCTGAACCAATGGCAATACCTAATGCAATTACTCTGTCATGTGCTTTACCAGTTGCATCTTGGAAGATAGCAAAGCTTGAATTCAAACCACGACCTTGTAAGAACATTCTTCTCAATGAAGTACCAGAACCTTTTGGTGCTACTAAGAATACATCTACATCAGCTGGAGGTACAATACCTGTTTGCTCTTTGTAAGTAACGCCAAAGCCATGAGAGAAATACAATGCCTTACCTGGCGTTAAATGTTTTTTTACAGTTGGCCACATTGCGATTTGCGCAGCATCGCTCAATAAATAACATATAATAGTACCTTTCTCTAAAGCTTCTTCTATTTCAAATAAAGTTTGACCAGGAACGAATCCATCAGCCACTGCCTTATCCCAAGATTTTGAATTTTTTCTTTGACCAACAATTACGTTTACACCATTTTCTTTTTGGTTTAACGCTTGTCCAGGACCTTGAACGCCGTAGCCAATTACTGCTACTACTTCATTCTTTAATACTTCCTGTGCTTTTGATAACGGGAATTCATCACGCGTTACTACATTTTCTTCTTTACCGCCGAAATTTAACTTTGCCATTTGAATTTGAGTTTAATTAAGATTTAAAAATTTTAGTTACTAATTATGATTGTTTTTTATGCTCGGATTTTTTACATGGTAAATACTGCTTCTCTTTTACCTAGATATTCGTTTTCAATGACTTCTTCACCTGGTTCTCTTTTTTCAAAGTCTTTTAATTTTTCATGAAAACCTGCACTCTCTTTAATGATCGCCACTCTTGCACTTCTTACAAACTCTACCAAGCCAAATGGTTCTAGCGCTTTCATTAATTTATTGGTCTCTTCACGATGTCCTGTGGTTTCAAAAACAATAAAGTCTTTTCTGATCGCCACCGCACGCGCGCCATATTCTCTTAATAATCTTTCTACTTTTACTTTTTCAGTAATCTCTTCACTTAATACTTTATACAATGCCAACTCCTGCCACACAATCTCATCATTGGTATTATAGTAGGCTTTTAATACTTCCACTTGCTTTTCAATCTGTCTTACTACCTTATTTACCGTATCTCTAGTTTCTTCTACTACAATAGTAAAACGGTGAATGCCTGGTACTTCTGATGGAGAGGTATTCAAGCTTTCCACATTAATTTTTCTGCGCGAAAAAATAATGGCAATACGATTTAATAAACCTACTTGGTTTTCGGTGTACACCGTAATCGTATATTCTTGTTTTTCGTCGTTCATACTCATAACCATTCTTTTTATTTATAATTCTCTTTCGAAATTTGAGCTCGTCTTTCGACTTTTGAGCTCAAATTTCGAGATTTGAGCTCGTCTTTCGACTCGCTCGAATAAGATTGAAATATCCTATTTCAATCTTATTTCTGATACCGAGCAACCCTGTGGCACCATGGGGAATACATTGTTTTCTTTTCCTACCATTACTTCTAATAAATAAGAACCCTTGGATTCCAACATAGTTTTAACTGCTGCGGCAAGATTTTTTCTTTGATCCACTTTCGCACCATCAATACCATATGATTTTGCCAACATGATATAATCTGGACTTTGGATATCAACAAAAGAGTAACGTTTGTCATGGAACATATCCTGCCATTGACGCACCATGCCTAAAAACTGATTATTCAATATCAATATTTTTACATCCACGCCTGTTTGCATGATGGTTCCCAGTTCTTGTAAAGTCATTTGAAAGCCGCCATCACCAATCACTGCTACTACTGTTCTATCTAAGGCGCCAAACTTTGCACCAATAGCTGCTGGCAATCCAAATCCCATGGTACCCAATCCTCCAGAAGTTACATTACTTCTTGTTTGATTGAACTGCGCGTATCTACAAGTCACCATTTGGTGTTGTCCCACATCAGTTACCATGATCGCTTCTCCTTTTGAAACTTCATTGACCACGCGTATCACTTCGCCCATCGTCATTTCATCACCAGTAGGATACAACTCAGGATAAATACATTGATCGTATTCTTGTTTTGCATAGTCTTTAAATACATTCAACCAATCGGTTCTGTCTTTTTGTTCTATGCCTAATGTAAGTAATGGCAATGTTTCTTTACAATCTCCCCAAACACCTACTTCTACTTTTACATTTTTATCAATCTCTGATGGATCAATATCTAAGTGTATAATTTTTGCTTGCTTGGCATACTTATCTAATCTTCCCGTTACACGATCATCAAAGCGCATGCCTACTGCTATCAATACATCACATTCGTTGGTTAATACATTGGGTCCATAATTACCATGCATGCCCACCATCCCTACGTTTTGAAGATGATCGGTTGGCAAAGCACTTAATCCCAAAATGGTCCAAGCGGCTGGTATGCCTGATTTTTCTACAAACTTTTTAAATTCTTTTTCAGCCTTACCCAAAATCACCCCTTGTCCAAAAACAATCAATGGTTTTTTTGCACCATTAATTAATGACACGGCTTGATCTATAAATTCTTTTCTGATAATGGGCTTGGGTCTATAAGATCTTACATGATTACAAGAAGTATAGCCTTCATAATCGAAAGCTTGTAATTGTGCATTCTTAGAAATATCAATTAAGACAGGGCCGGGTCTTCCACTTTTTGCTAAGTAAAATGCTTTTGCTAAAATATGAGGAATCTCTGTAGCATCTGTTACTTGATAGTTCCATTTAGTTACAGGCATCGTGATATTGATAATATCCGTTTCCTGAAATGCATCTGTTCCTAATAAATGTGCAAACACTTGTCCAGTGATACATACCAAGGGCGTACTATCAATCATAGCATCAGCTAATCCAGTTACTAAATTTGTAGCGCCTGGTCCACTTGTTGCAAAAACGACACCCACTTTACCAGAAGTGCGCGCATAGCCTTGTCCTGCATGAATACCCCCTTGTTCATGTCTTACTAAAATATGATTCAGCTTTTCTTTGTAATCATACAAAGCATCATAGATGGGCATAATAGCTCCGCCTGGATATCCAAAAATAGTATCCACACCTTCTGCAATACATGCTTCCAATACTGCCTGTGATCCTGTTAATTTTTTTTGCTCCATAATAATTATGTTTAGAACTGGTCAGTCACACATCCTTCACTCGCGTCCTTCACTGTTTTTGCATATTTATATAATACACCATTACTTACTTTTAATGCAGGTTGTTTCCATGCAGCTCTTCTTTGCGCAATAGTAGCTTCATCTACTTTCAAAGTCATGGTGCGTTTTGGCACGTTTAATTCAATGATATCTCCATCTTGCACTAATCCTATTAATCCACCTTTGTAGGCCTCTGGTGTAATATGTCCAATTACAAAACCATGTGTACCTCCACTAAAACGTCCGTCTGTAATTAAGGCCACTGATTTTCCTAAACCAGCACCAATAATGGCAGATGTAGGTTTTAACATTTCTGGCATACCGGGAGCGCCTACTGGTCCTACATTTTTTATCACTACTACATCACCTTCTTTAATCTTTTTTGAATTGATGCCTTCAATAAGTGCATGCTCGCCATCAAATACTCTAGCAGGTCCTTCAAACATATCTCCTTCCTTTCCAGAAATTTTTGCAACACTACCACCTGTAGCTAAATTGCCATACATGATTTGTAAATGGCCTGTTGCTTTCACTGGGTTTTCTTTAGGAAGAATGATATGTTGTTTTGTAAAATCCAAATCTGGTGCTGCAGCTACATTTTCTGCTACTGTTTTTCCTGTTACAGTTAAACAATCACCATGTAACCAGCCTTGTGCTAACATATATTTCATCACAGCGGGTACCCCACCATATTGATGCAAGTCTTGCATTAAATATTTACCTGATGGTTTAAAATCTGCTAATACTGGAATACGATCAGAAATAGTTTGAAAATCATCCTGTGTTAATTCCACACCCACACTTTTTGCGATGGCAATCATATGCAATACAGCATTCGTACTGCCACCCAATACCATGATCACTGCAATCGCATTTTCAAATGCTTTACGGGTCATGATGTCTTTAGGCTTAATATCTTTTTCTAATAATAAACGAATCGCAGCACCTGCGTCTTCACATTCTTTCATCTTATCCGCACTCAATGCAGGATTTGAAGAAGAATAAGGCAAACTCATACCCATTGCTTCAATAGCAGAAGCCATAGTATTAGCAGTATACATACCCCCACAAGCACCTGCACCTGGACAAGCATGTTGTACAATACCTTTAAAATCATTTTCATCTAATTGTCCTGCAATTTTTTGTCCCAAAGCTTCAAAAGCAGAAACAATATTTAAATCCTGACCTTTATAATGACCTGGTGCGATCGTACCTCCATATAACATGATGGCTGGACGATTTA
>Ga0228701_1000590_pt1 | contig 28919 bp, 21 predicted proteins | sample McNCre117_Aug_MG_2_FD_178017 | JGI IMG/M metagenome (GOLD analysis project Ga0228701, IMG submission 178017) | Freshwater microbial communities from McNutts Creek, Athens, Georgia, United States - 11-17_Aug_MG | ecosystem: Environmental > Aquatic > Freshwater > Creek | place: USA: Georgia... | reverse complement strand
CGGCGAACATGCGGCTGTGGGTGGTCTCCAGATTCAGCTCCACCAGTTTTTCGTAAAAGCCTTCGCTCAACTCGGTCAGCGCCTGGGTCTGACTTTCCTGCGATTCGATGCGCACACCAAAGCTCGCCAGCTCGTCCTGCATCTCGCCCAGAAAGCTCGAAATCTTGGTCACTTCGTGGGCCGACTGTGTCGACGCATGGACAATCCCGTTCATTTGCTCCGACAGCACGCTGGACGAATCCAGAATGCCCGACAGGCGCTGACCCACCTGTTCAATCCGATGGACATTGGACTGCACATCGCCCAGCAGCTCATTCATGCTGCTGACAGCCTGCCCCGTCTGGCTCATGATGCCGCCGACACTGGCGTCGATTTCCTGGGTGGCCTCGAAGGTTTTTTCAGCCAATTTACGCACTTCGTCCGACACAACAGCAAAGCCTTTGCCATGCTCGCCTGCGCGGGCGGCCTCAATGGCTGCGTTGAGCGAGAGCAGATTGATCTTGTTGGCAATGTCCCGAATCAGCTGAACGATGTGTTCGATTTTTTCGGAGCTCGATTGCAAACCCGTGATCGACGACGAGACCGCCTGGGTGCGCGCGCCCATCTGCCGCATGGCTTCGATGGTGTTATTGAGCTCCATTTGCCCGTGCTGGGAGTTTTCACGCGATTGCAGGGCCAGTTGCGCCACGGAGGCCGCATCGGCACTGACACGGCCCGAGTTGTCCGCCAGGGAACGGGAAGACGCTGAAATCTGCGCACCTTTGGCAGCCAAAGACTTCATTTCACGGTTGATGGTGTTGGCCTGCCATGACAAATCAGCCAACGTGATCGAGCTTTTCTCCACCACCATGCTCATGTCGTGCACGGTCTTGAGCAATTGCAAATGGCCGGTGGCCATCTTCGCAAGCGCAGGCCCCAACAAGGGGTGATCACGCCAAGCCGACGTCACCGACTGGCCACTGGCGGTGTCATGCACCTCGTTGTAAAGCCCATGGATGAAGTGCTCAAGTTCAGCGATCAGGGCTTGCAGGTGGCTCAGGCCCGCTTGCACAGCGCTCACCATGCGGGCACTGTCGTCTTGAACATGCGCGGGGCCCGACTCGGCCAGCAGGGCCAAACGCAATTCACCTTGCGCCAGCGCCTGCATGGCGGTGCTCACCTGGGTCATGACCTGCTGACGGCTGCTCAAGGACTGCGCCAGTACCGCCGCCACGCCGTCCAGTTCCTCCAATGAAGAGATGTGCCCCAAGGGTTGACTCTGGCGCTCGGCCATCAGCACTTCAGCTTTGAGTTGCTGCACAGCGGTCAACACCGGCCACAGCAAGCCCCACGCCAACACCAACAGAACCAGCAACGCACCCGCAGTGACGCCCCACACGCCCGCCGTCGATGCAGGCACCGCCGAGAACGAATAAGCACACACAATGGCCAGGCTCGTCATCAGCAGGCCACTGGCCAGGACGAACAACACCAATCGACGTTGGATGGAATGCAGCACAGAGTATCCCTCTCAACAGATAAACAGTTCTGTTGGTTTTAGTGATTCAAAACACAGAGCGGGATCATACAGGCAAGAAAAAAGCACTCAACGTTCCCGATGAGTGCTTTTTTGATCCTACCGAATTTGGTAGGCGCGATTGGATTCGAACCAACGACCCCCACCATGTCAAGGTAACCCGTCACAGAGCAAAGCCTCTGCTTTTCCTTGTAAATCATGCACTTACGTACCTACAAGTAGCTCCAATTATGCCCTGATAACCGCATCAAGTGGCGGAAATTTGCCGGAGAAACCTTCAACGATTTAGTAGGTCTCGGGAACTTGGATGTTGTTGGAGAAGAAGTCGGAATTCTCTAGCAGTTATACGACATTTCTTTTCTAAAGTTGCTCACATTACACCAATCTAACGCGAACTATTGGGGTTCGTGAAGTGTGATGAAAAAGGAACGATGATGGAAAACAATGAACTCAGAAAGTTCCATGAGTCCGCGACACTGATGTACCTCTCTATGAGATACCCAGCAGTCATTGAACTGATCGATGCGGCTCGAGAATGCGGTCGGGCTCATCAGACATTTCTCAACGAATTGAGTTCAGGACGATGCAAATTGAATTGCTTTAAACAAGGTCGTCGTTGGTACGTTCGACTAATCGACCTTGCGCAATACATTGATGGACACTTTCAACCATCACTTACAGATGATGTAGAACAGGCCACAGCAATCAAACGCGGCCGGCCTTCAAAGTCTGAGCAGATTGCACGAAGAACAAATATTCTTCGTCAGCATTTGTCTAAGCCTAGTTCAGCATGAGTCATGGGCTAAAAGCCTGTCACCCGTCAACGGTGAACGCTACTCCTTTGAGACTTTTCGAAGTCAACAAAGCATTCAAAAGATGTAAGGCCATAACAAAGCGTGCAGTTCAAAGATGAACTGTCAGCAGGCACAGCAGAGGCTGATCGCATGAATTACTACGAGCACCACATCGGCGACTACGCCGAGGCCACTGCCCACCTTAGCTTCATTGAGGACGCAGCATACAGCCGCCTGATTCGGAAATACTACGCCACCGAGAAGCCGTTGCCCAGCGACCTGAAGCAGGTTCAACGGCTCGTTGGAGCACGCACGAAAGATGAAAAATCTGCTGTTCAGACAGTACTTGAAGAATTTTTTTATTTGGACGACGACGGCTGGCATCAAAAAAGATGCGACGCGGTGATTGCCGCTTTTCAGGCTGGCAGACCGGAGCGTGAAATTAAAAAAACCAACGAAGAGACACGCTTGAAACGCCACCGCGAAGAACGGTCACGGCTGTTTGCCCAACTAAATCAAGCAGGTCAACATGCGCCATGGAATCTGCCAATCGGTGAGTTGCGAACGCTCGCGAAACGCCATTGCAACATTATTGCAACGGTACCTGCAACGGATGCGCTGCCATTACCTGTATCGGCTCCTGCAACGCCTGCAACGGCTATCCAGACACCATCCACCATTAGCCAAACACCACTACCCAATACCCAAACATGTAAAGACACACAGGACAGTGGGTCACACATACGCGCAGGTGAAGTGTGTCGCGCACTTAGAGCCGAAGGGCTTAAATCGGTTCATTCAGCCCATCCAGAACTGATTGCGCTACTGGATGATGGAGCTGAGATTCAGGAGTTTGTTAGCGCAGCTCACATTGCTCGCGAGAGGGGCAAGGGCTTTGCCTACGTGATCGGAATCGTTAAGGGGCAACGCGCAGACGCACAGCGCATTGCAGCTGGAGCCAAGACCAAGCAGAGACAAGGAGTTAACCATGACGGACACGACGTTGAAGAACCCGCCTGATTCGATTCAGGTTATGGCTGATATCGCGCAAGACACCAACCCTGCGGTTAGGGCATTGTCAACCTCAATACTCAGGTCATTCGTACAGCAATACGGCGACTGTGTAACGCATGGGCAGTACCCCATGAACATGCAAGACGAGCTCGGGTGTGAACGTTGGTACCCCACCGGTTGCCCGTTTTGCCGTAAGCAAGCGAATGCTGCCCGACTACAGGCCTCGAGCAATATCCCCAAGCGGTTTTTGGGATGTGACTTCCACAACTATGTAGCGAACACCGAGGAACAGCAAAGAGTTTTGCGTCGCTGCGAAAGCTACGCCAGTGAATTCAGCAAACACCGAGAATCGGGTGCATGCTTGCTGTTGTGCGGTCGGCCAGGCACCGGAAAGAACCACCTCGCCACTGCTATCAGCCGTCGTTTGCTGTGCGACGGGTATTCTGTGTTGAGCATCAAGGCGAGCCAGTACCTTGACGCCTACTGGTCGAAGGGTTTTGAAGAACGGGAGGCATGGCTGCACGGTATGGCGACAGTCGATTTATTGATACTCGATGAAATTGGCAGAAGCAGCAGCGCCAAGAGCGCACAGGACGCTTTTTTCCGACTGCTTGACGCCCGCTACGAAGCCAAGTTACCAAACCTGCTGGCGACCAACCTAAACCGCGAAGAGATGATCGAAGTGTTGGGCGATGCGACCTACGACCGCCTGACACAGGGTGGAAGCATCCGCCTGACATTTGATTGGGAGAGTTTCCGGGCCAAGAAATTGGACTTGTGAGATGCAGGGATAGTGACAAGTCGTCCCCGAACAAGCACCATAGCGGGTAGGAGTCTCTGCGCACACAATTTCAGCAGAAAAAGTATGCATTTACACCACCTGAATCACATTGCTGATGAAGAAATGACAGCTCCAAAAGCGAAATTTGAATGCTTTTAGCAACAAAAAAAGCGCCTTATGCGTCTTCATACACAAGCCTTATTTGAATGGAATCAATCACTTACGTGAAAGAGGTGGTGAAACGGCATACTTTTTCAGAAAAGACTGAGTGATGCTGTAAAAAGAAAGCCCCTCCACGAGCCGAAGCGGGTGGAGGGGCATTGGGATTCAGTTTCTCAACTGAAAGGTCACCATGGACCGTTTAGACCGTTCCCAAGGCCTTTGGGGTTGCCCCAGTCTTCTCCCCTTTGGAGATTCGTCTTCAAGTCCCGGGCAGACCATCCAACATCCGATTTTTTGAACAACTGCCACATCGTTCAGGAGTCGCCCCCTTTTTTTACGCGCTGTGTGTGAACCGTCCCAAGTTCCCACACCATTCAAAAGAAACAAGCCAGGTGCCACCCTGGCCGCCCTCCCCGACGCCAATCGGTTCAAGCTGTCACTTCTTTTCCACTCTTGTGCTTCCCAGCACTTTTCACCTCTTCAAACGGCCCAAGCTTTCGCGATCAAGAACAACCATCGGTTCTGCCCTAATCGTCATCGCTTAACGCGATCTACTTGCCTGGTCTCCCATCCTTGCGCCTCCCTGGTTGCCAACCAGATCAAAGGCCGTCAGGATTTCCCGCGTTATCCGAGTCCTACTACGTGCGTCAACGCCGCCGTCCTCCATGTCAGGTCATCGCTACGCTTACCCACCTTTTATTGGTGGTTTCAGTGCCGCGAGATTCCAAAGCCGGTCACCTACCCGACCCAACACTTCAACGAACTACCGATTGATGACCAAAGGTCACCAACGGCTTTGACACACTCCACACAGCGACTTCAACAGCCGCCGTTACACGCTTGAGCTATACAGTGACCCCCGGTTTCCCGAGGTGCCGCCATGGTCAGACTTCTCCGCCATGGCCGATGCAATTTCTTGCACCTTGACAGCCTACGTGTGTGGCACTTGTCGCGCTCTCTCGATACGCCCCAAGGGCTGGCCTTTCACCAGCTTTCAAACATCGGCAGGTACAACAATCATTTCCTATCGTTGCCCGTGTCCGCGTCGCCCAATCCCTGCATCTGCAGTTTGTGATTGAGTCGAACAGGCCATTACAGGCCTGAGCGCTCGTCGTAGCATGGCGAGCTCCATTACGAGCACCACGCTTCACCGTTTTACCCAACCTTGGCGAGGCTGGGTTTGATGCATCCGCATCAGTGAAAGAGAGTCTCTGGGCTTGGCGGCCCCGACTCAAAAAGTGGGGGCTTGGCTGGCCCGGTGACACCTACATTGTGGGGTGCCTGAGATGCTTTGGCCAGTCTTCTAAGGAATCTCTTTATGTTTAACCACCAACGAATTGCGATTCCTATTATTTCGGTTCCACCGTGTTTTTCTCGTTGCAAAAATGAAACATGAGCACCTCGAAAAAGTGCATCGCCCCATTGGTTGACAGACTCAATTTGCAGATCAGCCTGGTTCCGAAAAGAGTTTGCGGAACTTGCAGTTATACGCATGCGATTGGCCAAAAATTGATGCATGCCAAACGGAAAAACGCCATCACTCAGTCCTTGGATATTCACCAAGAAAACCGTGTTCATGCAACGCGTTGCAGACAAAGTTCGTGGAGGCTACAACCTCTACATCCAGGGTTGCTGCGGCATCGAAAAAGCGGCTTTCGTCTTTCAGAAATTCGCTGACCGCTATGCCATCCTGGCATCCAAGAGCACGCAAGACAGACGACGTCTTTCCGAGCTGAATCGTTACCACTGGATTGCTTACTTCGAGCCGGATACGCAGCTTGTTCATTGGCTCTTGTTGCTCTCACCAGGCAAGCACCCAGACACCACAGATGCATGGAAATGCCCTTCAGCTCAGCGCATCAAATTGACTGGCTACGAACTCGTCCGGCTGACACGAACGGGCTCAGCCAAGCCAGCATGGAGCTGGAGGTACACAAGGGAGCGTCATGACGAGCTTCGCAATGCGCTCGTGTCCGCCATACGAGGCCGTAGAGATCTTGATCTCCAGCAGTTGGCGCATTCCATTTGGCGCTCTCCTGGTTTTTCTGGGGTGAGAGAACAGGTCAAAAAAATGCGTCTGCTGATCACCAATGAATGGCAAAGAAGCCGATCAACTGCTGAAGTTTTGCCTGAAATCCCCAAGTTAATCGGCTACGTCAGGCGCTTGCCAGACGTGGGCGAACCCTTGTCTGAAATCATGAAAAAGGTCCGACATGAAACTACTGAAACCCCGATCCGAACGCGTTCGTCTGAGCTTTTCCTGCCCTGCCGAGCTGGCAGAACGACTCAAATGCATCGAAGAAAAAGCAAAGGCGCTGACGCTTGATTTTCAACTGGATAACCATCTGACCGTGGCGTTGAAAAGGCTTGTGTCGAATGCTGAAAAAGAGCTGGCATCAGCTGCTGGAGCCAAAAATTCCGCAAATATCAACGAGGCGAGCCAATGAACCACGTAAGCGGTTGATTCATGAAGTCCTCCTGAGCGGTTGCAACTGCACTGCAAAAGAGCGGCCTGGCAGTTCTAAGATTACAGTGTGATATCAGCTTCTAACATTACGCTGTACAACGTAATGTCAAACTGTACATTCTGAGATGACAAAGGTGGTCAAGCAAGAGTGGTTCAAAAAGGAAGACCTTCATGAAAACGAGAGCTCGAATTGATTTTGTGCGGATTTTCAAGAACAGCATTCGCCTCTATTTCGCACCCCTGATCGGAGCAATCAGAGGTGTCCACAAAGAACTTCGTCGGATTGACCTAGAGACCCGTAGGCGATATGTCTGAATGCATATTTATTCGGACAAAAAAAACGCACCCCGAAGGGTGCGCTGAGAGCTGCACGAGTCTAGGGAGACTTAAAACCGAGGGGTTTGTGCAGCGCTTTCATCCTATCAAATTCATCGCCCAGCTGCAGCTTTTATTGCCACTGCGTACTCCGCCGAAAAGTCCGCGCCCAGATCCGCACTGGGGTCAATCTTTTGGAATGCTGCGTACATGATCGACAGCAAATGCAGGCCAGAGAAATCACCTGGCAGGTTTTTCAAGTGGTACTTTTGGGCAGGGTCGTTGATGTCCAGCCCAGACTGGCCCAGCATCGCCACTTCGACGGCAATGGTCCGCATTTTTGCCGGTCCGACTTTGTCGAAGGTCTTCAGTGCATCGGTCAGGTAAGCCACGACATCAAGCCGCAATCCACCGACTGCGCCCTCGGCCAGCCGCTTGTGCGCCAGGCGTGTGCGTGCCTTCTCGGCCTGTTCCACCATGGGCGATGTGGGGTGCTCGGTGATCACGCGTTGAAACAGCGCATCGGCTTCTGCTTCATCTTCATCTTTGCCTACATCGGACAAAGCCAGCGCCAAGCCGTAAATGCTGTGCGGGTCATCGGGCAACAAAGCCAATGCCTGGCGCAAATGAGGCACGCCCTCGGCGGGCCGTTTCATGGCCACCAACATCCCGCCCATGTTGCGCTGTGTGTGGCCGTCTTTCGGGTTGACGCGAACGGCTTGGCCAAATGCTTCTAAAGCCTGCTCGGGCTTGCGCATGCGGTGGTACGCGTTACCAATGCCCACCCACGCATGGGCGTGGCCGGGATCGAGTTGCACTGCGCGCTTGAGGCGAATGATCGCTTCGTCGTACTGGCCCAACTCGCTGTAGCAAAGCCCCAAGTTGTAGAGCACGGCCGCATTGCCCGGCTCGCTTTTGTTGAGCGCTTCCAAGTAGGGCACGGCCTCGGACAGCTTGCCCTCTTTGAGCATGGGCATGATCATGTCCAGCGCGTCCGCATTGCGCGGGAAAGTCATCACGCCAATTTCTTTGTCATCGACGGTGACGATGGCGCTTTGACCACTGGCCGCGTACTCGGCTGCGAAGTGCATGGTGACCGCCATCTTGAAAGGCTCGGAGCCAATCTGCCGCGCATCGGCGGGCAGCAAGTTCAGGTCGAAGCGGTGCAGCGGGATCTTGAATTCAGAAATCATGACAGGATGGAATAAGGACGCCACTGGAACCAGGACGACAAGCCCAGCGCTTGCGCCCAGGCATCGATGAGCGCGCGGTCGTGCTCGGGACCGGTCGGCGTTGCGGCGCTGACTTGGCGCAAGGTCTCGCCCATGCCCACCACCCCAGCGGCCCGGTACGGGATCGCGTGAATGCCAGTGGCCAGAAGGTCATCGGCCAGCAAAGCGTAAGCGGCGGGCATACCCAGCAAAGGTACAGGCACCGTCAAGCGGCCCATGGCCAGGGACAGCAAGCGCAGGTTTTCTTGTTGAACGAACTCCAGCCCATCGCGCTGCATCGCGCGCAAAGCCGGGTATTCGGCATGCAACCACTGGTCCACCCGCATGCCCACCGGGTAAGACAGCAGCGACATCAATGCCCATTGCTCAATCTGGCGGGCAAACATCGGGGCGCGCTCCAGGTCGGAATCGTCCAGCGACTGCCCACCGGTCAGCAGCGTGAGCGCTTGGTCTGTGCCCTCGCCCGTGTCGAGAAAATCGAAACGGCGGTCAGGTGGCAAAGCATAAAAACGCATAGCCAGGCCGCACTGGTAGGCGACCCAGTAATCCAGCGGCCCACTGCCTGGCTTGTACCGCAGCACATGAGCGGCGGCACCGTGGCGGGCTTTTTGGAGAGTGGCCTGAACGGACAGAGAACTGTCGGGCTTGAATTCGACGGGACACCCGCTGAGGGCTTCAACCCGCTGCACGATGCCCAGTGTTTCCGGGCGAAGATTTTTCATGGGGTGATTATCGGGTGTTTGGGACGGTCATTGCCCCTGCGGCATGAGCAAATCCACCAAGCCCAAGCTCATGGCCTCCAGCTCGGACTCGGGGAAGCCGTGCTTGTCAAACAGCGCGTTCATGCCGGCAAAAGCGTGGTTCAAAAACCCGGGCAGCAAGGCCCCATCGATGACCGCCGCGCCCCCACCCGGAAACTCCACCCCGCAGCAGCACGAGCCCAAAATTTTGATGCTGTCGTCAACTTGGTTGAAAAAGAAGCCCCAATAAGGCCACTCAGCGCCCAAGCGCTTGAGCAAACTGCGCACCCCGGGAATATCCACCAAGTCTCGCGGGTCGTGGTTGTAGCCATCCACCACCAGACTCATCTGCCCCCGGTAACGCCAAGCGTCTTCGCGGGTGGCGGTGAACAGCTTGAGGGCATCCAGCACCGAAGCCAGATCTTGTTGCTCCACCTGCCGTCTTGAAATCATCAGCACGACCGGGTCGGTTACGCCTTTGCGTAGGTCATTTCGTGGTTTTGTCATTACCGGACGATTTCCATCAATTTTCCAAAACTGTTCACCACGTCGTACTTCACGTTTTCAGGCGCAAATTTCTTGTTGATCTCTTCAAAGAACTTGCGGGCGCATTCGATCTTGGTGGCCTCAATGGGGCGCAAGTCCATGCTGGACATCGAGCCCTTGGTTTCGGCAACAAAGTAAACGTGCTTGACGCTGCCCTCTTTGAACGAGATGGCCCAGTCGGGGTTGTAGTCACCTACCGGGGTTGGGATCAAAAACCCCCTGGGCAGTTTGGCGTAAACCACCACGTCTTTGCAGGTGTCCAGCTCCCTCACGAAATCGCGTTCGATGTTGGAGTCGGTCAAAACGTAGTCGTAAATGTGCCGCTCCAGTTTGTCGCCCGCTTTGCTCAGGTCTTGCTTGGTCTGCCCGGCGGTGAAGATGTTCAGGTCGAACTGCTCGGCCACCGTGTCGTAGGCCAAGTGCTCGATGATCACCGTGGCCTTTTGCTCGTTGATCACCCGGATCGCCTCGGCAATGAAGCTCTCGGGGTTGGTCTTGTACTGCGCAAAAACAGCGGCATTCACGCCCTGCAAGATGTCGGCAATGGTGCGGCGGGTCAGCACGGTGCCCTCGGCCAACTTGCCGATCAGGTCGTATTTCACCGCTGAATGCACCGTGATTTTGTTGGTTTCAACCATGGTGGCCTTCAACACAAACGAGTTGCCGCTTTGCAAACTGTCGGAAGTGATCTGCTCAACTTGCTCACCGCGCTGAATGGTGTATTGCAAGGGCGTGACCCTTAAACCTGCATCTTTGCTGTTGATGGCGGTGATGGCTTTTTGCACCAGTTCAGCCGAATCAAAATGCACGGTGTAGGCCGCTTTGTGGTTGATGCGGTTCCACAGCGCCTTGAATTCCTGCCGCTCAAAATTGGCATTAGGCAGCAGCTTTTTGGCCTTGCGGCCGTCTTCGGGCTGCATCATCTGGCCTTCGCTGAAAACCGTGTCCACCAGTTTGATGACCTGCTCAGCCATGGGCAGCAAGTCTTCGGGCAAAGGGGCCAAGCTGCCATCGGCTTTGGCCTGGTGGTACTTCTCGGTAATGTTGCGCTTCTTGTCCACGTATCCGTTTTGGATGAGATAGAACTCAATGTCGGTGGCTTGCTCGTCGTTCAAGGTCACATTGCCCGTTGGCGTTTGCAGCACCTTGCCTACAAAGTAGGCTTTGTCAGCCACCCTTGGCCGCTCCGACAGCGATTCACTGATGTCTTTTTGCAGCGCGGTGACAAAGTTTTTGTAGCTCTCGCTGGCCACCACGGTCAGCACGTTCACGTCATGCACGATGGCTGGGTGGTCCACGCGGTCGCCGCTTTGGTTCACGCACAGACGAAGACCACGGCCCACCTCTTGGCGGCGCGAAATGGTGTTGTCGCTGTGCTTGAGCGTGCAAATCACAAACACATTGGGGTTGTCCCAACCTTCACGCAGGGCCGAGTGGGAAAAGATGAAGCGCACCGGCTCAGCAAACGACAGCAAGCGCTCCTTGTTTTTCAAGATCAGGTCATACGCATCCACGTCGTTGGACAAACCCGCGTTCTCGCCGCGCTTTTCCACATCCGGGTCGGTCATGCGCTTGCTCTTCTTGTCGATAGAGAAGTAGCCGCTGTGGGTCTTGTCCACCGCGATCCCCTTCAGGTATTGGATGTACGGCGTTTCATCCAAGTCCAACACCTCGTTCAGGTAGAGCTGGTATTCCTCTTCAAACATGCGGGCGTATTCGCCCTTTTCGTCTGCAGCGCTGTAGTCGCGGTACTTGGCCACTTCGTCAATGAAAAACAGCGACAGCACCTTGATGCCTTGCTGAAATAAGACTTGCTCTTTGTCAAAGTGCGCTTTGATCGCCTCGCGGATCTGAATGCGGCGCAAAGTGGCCTCATTCACATCGCCCACCGCTTCGCCCACAGACAGCTCCACACCGTTGCTGAAGTACAGCGTGTCGGTGTTGGCATTGATGTCAGACACCACATAGCCCTGATACTGGTTCAAGCCATTGGACATCTCAAACAAGTTGTCACCCTTGCCCAGCTTGCGCGGCACGGGTTTGATGTCGCCATTGGCCATCTTGATTTCCAGTTCCACCCGGGCCACGGGTGGCTTTTTGGTGGAAATCTCAATCGACTGCAAAAACAAATAGGCGTTGGTACCCGCCAGCCCTTTGACCGCAATGCCCCGCACATCGATCTTCTTAACCAACTTCTGGTTATAGGCGTCCAGCGCATCCAGGCGGTGGATTTTGTTGTGCGTGGTTTTGTGAGTGGCCGAATAGCGCAACACCATCAAAGGCTTGAACTTAGCAAGCGATTCAGATGTGGCGGCTCCTTCCATTTTCTGTGGCTCGTCCATGATCAAAATTGGACGGTTTGCACTGATCACGTCAATTGGTCGGCGTGATTGGAAGTCATCCAGCTCGTCATAAATGCGTTTGTTGTCGGCACCCTTAGAGGCAAACGCCTGCACGTTGATCACCATCACGTTGATGCCTGCGTCGCTGGAAAAGCTCTCCAGGTGGTGCAGTTGCTTGGAGTTGTAGGTGAAAAAACGCGCCTTCTTTTTGTAGGTCTCCAAAAAGTGGTCCGCCATGATCTGCAGCGACTTGGTCACCCCCTCGCGGATGGCGATGCTGGGCACCACCACAATGAACTTGCTCCAGCCATAGGCCTCGTGCAGGTCAAACATCGTCTTGATGTAGCAATAGGTCTTGCCCGTGCCGGTTTCCATCTCGATGTCCAGGTTGACCGCGCACACCTTGGTGCTGACCAACTGGGTGGACACCGGCAGGTTTTGCAGGCGCTGAACCTTTTGAATGTTGTCTTTGAGCTGGGCCGTGGTCAGCGTGATGTCGGCATTGCGAAAAGCGGCATCCTGGTCGGGCACCGCAGGCGCGTCTTCCAGCGCCAAAGCCGTTTGGGGGCTGGCGGGCAGCGCTTGCTGCAAACCTGGGTCCAGCCGGTAGCGAACGCCACCATGCGCCGGAGCCTGGCCTGCAAAGCAGTCCACCACCGCCTGCACGGCGGCCGACTGATAGGCCTGGGTTTTGAACTTGATCTTCATTGCGCGATTACCTTTTGCCTGTATTTGTGGAGTCTGCAAACTCCACAAACTGTTTTGTGGAGCCCCAAAGCTGTTTTAGGCTCCACAAACTTGATTTTTCTCTGCAGCTTCTCTGCAAAGTTTTCTTTAAAAAATGAGTGCAGAAAGACGTAAGCCATTGATTTATAAAGAAATTCAAAAAAATTCTTTCTGCATTCATTCTGCAAGTCGCCAAACAGGGCTGCCGCGTGAACCCGTGTTACGAATGAGCCCGCGGCGTCGCAGCTTGGTCAACAAATTGCCGACCTTGTCCTCTTTTTGCTCTGCCGTCAGCGCAACACTCAGCTTGCCAAGCAAGAGCTGGTTGATCTCTGCGCGGGTCGCTTGCCCAAACTTGCTGAGGTAATCCGTCAGCAACTTGGCGTAAAACTCATCGTCTTGAGCGCGGGTGTGGATGTAGTCCACCTTGCCTGCCGTCATGCCAGCCACTGCGGCTGACACGTGGAAATGGGGCTTGCGCCCCTCAATCAAGCCACTGCGCTTGAGCCGCGCCACAGCGCTGTCGGGAATCGGCAGCTTTTTCTGCACCCGATCCAAGGCCAACACATCGGCCAAAGGCAAATCAGTCTTCTGGATCAAGACACGGCTGTACGCCAAGTCCACCACGCTGCCATACACCGTCATGCGCACCGCCCCTGCTTCGCTCAGGTCGTAGTCCGGCATGGGGAAATACCGGCGGGCTTGCTCGCGGTGCATCCAGTGAATGCCGTAGCCCATGGTGTCGATCATGTTCAGCTCGGCCATGGCTTGGGCCAAAAACGGGTTGCGGTAACGCCGGGGTGTTTTGTTGCCCGCAATGTAATCATCGGGCTGACCGTCAAAAAACTGCCCTTCGTTCTCAAACACCAAGGTGGCAGGGGTTTCAGTCACCACAATGCGCCCACAGCGGCTGTAGTCTTGGTGCGCAATGCAGTTGTGCAAAGCCTCCAGCACCACACGCCGGTCGTACTTGGACACCTCCACCGGAATCAACACGTTGTCCGGCAGGATACGAACCTGAACATTGCGTATCCGCTGATACAACTCACTCGTCGCCACCAAAAACGGCAAGCCAAAATGCTCGTAAGCACGCTCTGGCCCCTCCAGCTTCCAGGTCAGTTGCGCGGGGTGTGGCGAAAGCAAATGCGCTGACGTTGAGTTGCCCAACAACAGCAAGGTGCCCCGCGTGATCTGACCATCGCGCAACAAATGCGCCCGCTCCAAAAACGCAGCCACTGGCCAGGCCATCACCTCTTCGGCAGCAAAACGATTGGCGTACTTTTTAGCAAAGGCGTTGCGTGCCAACTGCACAGCGGGTTCATCCAAATGTGCCAAGGTGGCACCAGGCACCAGCTGCGCTGTCCAGTCCGTCGTCAGCGTTTGCTGGCGAATTTCATCGAGCTTGTCCAGGCCCAAGGACGTGCGGCTTTCACCCGCTCGGGCATAGTAATGGCCCTTCCAGGCAATGGGCATGCCCCTTGGGGCGGGTGGCACTTCCATCAGCACCACGCGGCCAGCGGCATGTTGCAGCACATGGATGTTGCGTAGCGTGATGCTGGGCTCGGTGCTGTCAGCAATCTGGGCCTTCAGGCTTTGCAAACGCTCCGGCTCTGGCCTGTAATCGGTGCCCGTCACGCTGCGGGTTTTGTTGTTCACGCCAAACACGAGCCAAGCCCGCTCCACACCACGCAAGTTGGCCTCGTTGGCCAGGGCAGAGAAATACTCACCGATCTTGTCGGTGTCGTAGTCATGACCCGCCTGCTTGAACTCGACCACCTCGTTTTCCCAGGTGGCGATCAAGTCCGTCAGCAAAGCATCTAGTGCGGCATGGTCCATGGCGGCTCCTGTCAGAGGCACTTGACTTCGGTCGAAGGCGAGAGCTGCTTGAAGATTTGCTCCACATTGATCTTGACCGCACTGTCTTTGAAGCCCGCATCGCGGAACACCACGCGCAGAGGCTGATGCTTGGCCAGCTCTTTCACAAAGGCCTCATCCACCCCGCCATGGGCGTCAAAACAGGCAACCAGCGCATTGCCATCGACAAAGAACACCTCTTTGCCTTGGATGCTTTCTTTGGCAATGGGCAGCGCCAAATCCACGCCCCAATCGAGCATGACTTGAAACAGCAAGTCTTCGGGAGTGCGGTCGGGTTTGATGTTGTCAACGAACATGTCGAACTTGACTTTGTCTAATGCGTCGGGGGCGTAATAGACATCGGCCATGTTCGAGGTGTCGACTTTGAGAACGCGAAAACCAACATCACGCTGTCTTCCGTCACCGATTTGCTTTCCTGCGCGACGGATCCGGTCCTTTCCTATTTCAGCGATGGTCTTGTATCCCGCCTTAAATGCTTCTGTGCTCTCATCACATAGCCCAGGAAGCTGCACCATGACGAAATGACGATTACCGCCATCCTCCGCATTAAGTTTCATTACGGCATGGGCAGTTGTGGATGAGCCTGCGAAAAAGTCAAGAATCAGGTCGGATTTTCCAGTGGATATTTTTAGGCAGCGTTCAATTAGCTCTACTGGCTTAGGCGTATCGAACACTTTTCCCCCAAAGAGTGCCTTAATGGTGAGGCTTGCCTTTTTATTGCCCTCAATCCCCTCCCAGAGATTGGAAGGTTGTTTCAGTCGGCCCTCCAGATAGAACTTCTGATACGGCTTCCAACCTTCACTACTTTGTTTCCATTCAATCCTATTTTGTTTTACCAGATCCCAATATGTGTCCTCGCCGCAGCGCCACCGGCTATCGTAACCAGTGGGTCCTATGGGAAAAACTGTTATCCCGTCAGGCGCTTTGATTCCGTAGTGCATGGTTGGCCGATCTTCTTTGCGATCTTCGCCACCAGTTTTTCGAAGAGTTCTTATCAGGTATTTCCCGCCTTCATCTTCTTGGTCATAAATTTTTTCATCTTCATTTGAGAACGGGAGGCCCAGAATCTCGGTTTCTGCGGACTTCGCGTACACAAGGATATAGTCGATTTCATTAACGAGAATGTTATATCCCTGCCCACTCGGAGTTCCAGTTGGACGGGAAACGACTCCCCTGCAGTTTTCTGCGCTAAATACCTCATCGCAAACTTCTTTCAGATTAGATAATTCATTTTCATCAATGCTAATAAAAATTAGACCATTATCTGCAAGAAGATTGCGAGCAAGTCGTAATCGAGAATACATCATGCTAAGCCAATCTGAATGGAATCGGCCGTTGGATGTAGTGTTTGCTACTAACCGGTTTCCTGAATCGTCAACTTGATTTGAGTGAAGCAAAAATTCCCCCGTTTTCACGGAAAAATCATCTTTGTAGATGAAGTCATTTCCCGTGTTGTACGGCGGATCGATATAGATCATCTTGACCTTGCCGAGGTAGGTCTCCTGCAGCAGCTTCAGCGCATCCAGGTTATCGCCCTCAATAAACAAGTTCTTCGTGGTGTCGAAGTCCACGCTTTCTTCCCGACAAGGGCGCAGCGTTTTGGCAATGGGTGCATTAGCTGTCAGCAAGGCCTCACGCTTGCCCGGCCAGTTCAGGTGGTAGCGCTCCTGTGGGCCATCCACTAAGGACTCGGCCAGCTCTTGCCGCAACTGGTCAAAGTCCACCGCCAGCTTCACCGCGCCGTCTTCGCCCTTGGCTTCGGTCACACAGCCCGGAAACAGTTCGCGCAGGCGGGCGATATTGTCTTGCGTGAGGTTAGGCGAATGCATTTTCAGTTTGTCCATCTTGTTATTCCGTGTCTTTGGCGGCTTGCTTGAGTTCGGCAAACTTGGCGGCCATGGTGGGGTTACCGCGTGTGAGCTTCTTGATACTCACATCTTGCGCCTTTTCGTTGGCCAGCCGCAGGTTGCGGTCAGCACCCTGCAAGGCGTCTTTGGTTTTTTGCAGGTGGTCGATCGACTTGTCGATTTCGTCGATGGCCGTTTGAAAGCGACGCGAGGCCAGATCGTAGTTTTTGCCAAAGGCTTCTTTGAAGCCTTCCAGCTGGTTCTCGAAGTTGGTGATGTCGATGTTTTGCGACTTGACCAAAGCCAGCTCGGTTTTGTACTTGAGCGAGTTCAGCGCGGCGTTGCGCAGCAGCGTGATGATGGGGATGAAGAACTGCGGGCGCACCACGTACATCTTGGGGTAGCGGTGCGACACGTCCACGATGCCGGTGTTGTACAGCTCGCTCTCGGGCTCCAGCAGCGACACCAACACCGCGTATTCGCAGCCCTTCTCGGTGCGGTCTTTGTCAAGTTCTTTGAAGAAGTCTTCGTTCTTTTTCTTGGTGGCGGTGGAGTCGCTTTCGTTCTTCATCTCGAACATGATGGAGACGATCTCGGTGCCCACATCGTCGGCGTCTTTGAAGATGAAGTCGCCCTTGCTGCCGTTGCTGGCGTCGTTGTCCTTCTCAAAGTAGGCGCGGGGAAAAGCGGTGGCGCGCAGGCGGTTGAATTCGGTCTCGCAGTGCTGCTCCAGGGTTTCGCCCACCATCTTGGTGGAGAGCTTGGCCTTGAGGTCTTTCAGGCGTTCAATGGCTTCGTCCCGGTCTTTGATCTGGGTTTCGTACCGGTCTTTGAGCGACTGCTCGGCGAGACGCTTTTCCAGCTGTGCCTGTTCAAATCGGTTCTTGAACTCGTCGCGCTGCTTTTCAACTGCGCTCAACGCTTGGGCGACAGCCAGTTGCTGATCTTTGGTCGCGGCGTCCAAATGGGCTCGAAGTGCTTGGATTTCAGCCGCGCTGGCGGCAGCGGCTTGCTGCAAGTCGGCCATGCGCTGGGACTGCGCCAAGGCGGCGGCGGCTTGGTTGTCACGTTTGGCTTGCTCCAACTGGTGGGCCAGTGCATCGCGCTCTTTTTCAGCGCTGCTCAGCGCCTGGGTCACGGCCAGTTGTTGCGCTTGGTTGGCACCAGCCACTTGGGCTTGCAAGGCCTGAATCTCGGAATCTTTGGCGGCAGCGGCTTTTTGCAGCTCGCTGCTCAGCTGGGCACGAGCCAGCTCCACGGCGCTACGCTTGTCCTTTTCGGCCAGCTCCAGCCTTTCGTGCAGCTGCTGCTCAAAGGCGCTGTCGCGCACTTGCTTGAGGATGTCGGCGTAGCCCGCCTCGTCAATCTTGAAGGCTTTGTGGCAGTGGGGGCAGATGATTTCGTTCATGGTTATTTCCCGGGCTCTTGATTGGCACCCTCATCCTTGGTGACTGAGCGTTGCTGCCAGTCATCGGCGATGGACTTCCAATCCACAGTGCGTTCAACTTGGACGCCCTTGCTGTCTTGGCCTGACCACACCGCCCAAAAGTCGGGGTCATCTGATTTCGGACGATGTTGCTCTGGCAACGCATTCATCTGAACCAGTACGGGTAGCTCCGAAGCCCAACCGAGCAAGATGGCGTGGCGGGAGGGAAGCGATGGCAAATCACGCAACAACCCTCGGAGGTTATCTGGGACCAGTTTGTGGACAAGCTCTTGATCTCGGTCGTTGCTGATGCGGTGCAGTAGGTAGCTATTGCACTGTGACAGCACAGTAGGAGACAACTCGCTGGGGCGCTGTGAGGACAGCACCAGACCCAATCCAAACTTCCGCCCCTCGCGTGCGATCTTTTCGAACACCTGGCAACAAATTGCAGCAGAGTTCTGGTTTTCTGCGTCGTCGTGGTAGCGCTTGATGAAGGTATGCGCCTCTTCCATGACCAGCACCGTAGGCAAGGTCTTGCCATGATGCATTTTGCGATAGCGTTGAAGCGCCTCAAGCGTCATGCGGGCGATCACCGCTGTGATGATATGCACCACCTCGGCGGGTACCAACGAAAGGTCGATGACGGTGATCGAACCGTTGGATGCTTGGTTGTCACCGATGTAGTTGCACAGCCAGTGATCTAGCGTGAGGTCCTGGGCGCTCCCCGAGACGATCTTCATACGGCTGTCTGACAGCAGCGTGCGAATTCGCATCTGCATCGTCTCTACGTACTCGGAGACTCCCAGCAGTTCCGCTGTGCCTTCGAGACTGCGTAGTAGCTGGTCGCCTGTGAAGGGGCGTGGTACATCGGCATCGATGGGGAGGATGTCCGTATCACTACCGCCAAATGCTGTATGTGCACGCCTCGCCTTTTCGAGAAGTCCATTGACCTCGCCAAGAGTGAAGTCGAGATGGCTGTTTCTTTCTTCCCGGGCTTTACAAAGCGTAAGAATCTCAGCCCTAAATGAGGTTAGTGCCTCCTTCTCACTCGCAGTAAAGCTGTCTTCATCTTTCAGCCCATCTTGCCACTTGCGGATCTTTTCCAGAAAATTTTTATTCTTTGGAAATTTATCCCAAGGACTGCCGCTATTCCGTTCAATCTGAATGATGCTGACGAGTGTGCGCAAATAGCGACGCATTTCATGGCTAGGCGTCACGGTTGCGCCGAAAACGCCATCGCGAACTGATCGCAGCGCCTGAACCAAAGTGGGTCTCTGGGTTTTTGCACTGGCCTGCGTAAAGGCACTCCACTCGGCGCTGTTCCAGAACCATAGCGGTATTTGCAGTTGCTCCACGTCTTTGCTGGGATCGACGGCGAATACCCGCACCTTGCTCATACCGCTGAAGGTATTGGCGTACTCACCATTGGGGTCCAGCACGATGAAGCGAGCGTTTGGATCTTTACCGTCGCGAGCGCGGCTGGCCTCCTCCAGCGACCAACGGATCAGGCCAGCGACTGAGCAAGATTTACCGCTGCCGGTGTTGCCAAGTACCGCCAAATGGCGACCAAACAGCCGGTCAGGGTCAATCTTGACTTTGGCATTGGCGGCTAGGGGACTGGTACCAATGAGCACTTGGCGGTTGTCGCCAGACTCGACGATAGAACGCAACTGGTCTTGCGTGGGCAACAGCACCGCATCGCCAACGGTTGGGTAAGTCTCGACGCCTCGCCGGAAACGGTAAACATCATTGCCGTTGGCATCTTTGTTTTCATACGCAAGCACCCCCAGTGGGTTGAGACTCATCTTGCGCAGTGGGTACGGCAAATCCACCAGGCCGAAGTCCTGCATGCCCTTGCGCTTGGGGTATTGAGAACGCTCGATGGTGATCCACTCCACCTGGGCGACCAGGTGCCCTTCGTCGCTGGGGATCAATACATAGCCATTGATTCGGGGGAAAGGGCGTGGCGTACCGGTATTGAGTGCAACGCCATCGGGGGCCTCGATGTCGAGCAGCACCTTGATTTCATCAGGCGAGACGAAGTCGATGGTGCCAACTCGCAATGAATCAGCGTAAGCAAGGGGCGACATGCTCATAAGACGAAATCTCCTTCAGACGCGCCTGCTCCTGAAATTGCTGCTTTAGCGGGTTGCGACTCAGTCCCTATGCGTTGTTTGAGCAGTTCGCTCATGCGGAAGGTGGTCTTATCAATCGCCGACTTTGGCAGGTAATGCTCGGTTAGAGTGGTCAAGTCAGCCAATTCAGGTCCGATCATCAGACTGATCTGCGAGGCACGCCCCAACTCTTGATAGGTCTGCATGATCCGGCCCAGCGGGTCGTTGTACGAGATCACCACCAGATGTGTCGAAGGGATGGTGAGCATGTCGCGAATGACACGGTTGATATGCTCGTCTCCGAAGCTGTAGCCATACGTCACCAGGGTACTGTTCGGACGACACACGGCTGACGCGAGGTCGCGGAATAGCTCTACATAGGGGTAACTGGACGTCTCTCTGTCCTTGGCTGAATTCGGGTAAATCATCAGCTCATGAGCGCTCGTCCCAGTCAGACCTGGGGCTGTCAAATATGGTTCAACGCTGGCGGCCCCAAACGGCAAACCGATACGGCGAATGTCTTTCCCTGTCTGAACCCAGTCTACAGAACCGTGCAATTTGGTGTAACGGGCCACACCTTCTAGGTAACGCGGCTCGCCACGGATGCCGGGCGGGTTGTAGTGCATGTCCAAATCCAGCCGGGACGAGCGGAAGATGGGCATCAATTTGCCAACGAAGCGATCCAACAAGTGCAGCCCCGCGAGCTCTGCTCCTACCTCTATCAGTCGGTCGTAGTTGGTCGTGAAGATGTTGAGGCGATCACGTACGCCGGTGCGGCTAGCGAAACTCATCAAGAAGGTGACGAGGGTGTTGAAGGCCTGTTCACGCTGTTCATGGCTCGCTGTGGCGATGCCTGCTTCGCTGGCAAGTATCGATTCGGCGAAGGCTTGCATGCCAGTTTGAAGTTCCCTGCGCAGGGCATCCGCTTCATCGTTCTTTTGCAGAATCTCAAGACCTCGTAGCAGTTCGTTGGCAACGCGAAGTTGATCTTCCAAGTTGCCCTCGGAACGCCCTGCCGCTTGAGCAGCTTGTCCGGCAGCCTGATCGATTTCAGTTTGGTAGTTGCTCAGCACCAGGGCTTCCATGCCAGCAGCACTTTTCTTGACGGCTGAGTGATGCACTGCATGGGTCAGACCAGAGCCAGCCAGCAGCGAAAGATGTTCAGATTGGAACAACGAAGTCAGCCACGGTTCAATGCGATGACGCAGGTCCGTGTAACTGAAGTCTGCTCGGCCAGCCCAAGGAGTATCCGTACCCGCCTTCAGCGTGTATTTCCCCGCGGTACCGGAAAACTGTATGGGCTTTACATCGTCACGAACTTTCAGAGTGTTCTTGTATTCGGGTTCCTCGCCAGGATTGGTCACAGGTTTTCGAGTCGTTACTTTTCCAGTCATTTTGTTATCTCCCTCGCCTTTATTCTTTTAGTGATGTAAGTTCGTTTTGAAGCTGACGCAGCAGGGCATTGATGCCCACCTTGCGGTTGAATTGTTTTTCTTTGGCCAGCTGGGTCTGCGTTTTTTGAATGTCACGCTGCAAAGCATTGAGCTTACCCAATCGCAGCACCAAATCGGCCAGCTTTTCCTGGGGGCGCGGGGGCAGCGGTATCAGCGTGCGCAGCAGGGTTTCGTAAAGAGCAGCCAAGTCCAGCACCACGGGCAAGGCTTGGCGCGGCGCATTGGTGGGCTGCCAAGGGCTGGCAAAGTAGTCGCTGCACACCCACTGGCGGGCATCGGTTTCGCTCGGGCGTTTGTGGCAGGCCACCATTTGGGTGCGGCCCTCATGGTTCAGCTCAAACACGATGGGGAACTGCACCGCGCCGTCAATGCAGCGCAACACGTCATGGTGCAGCTCCGGCGTTTTGAGGTGGATGCTGAACACCTGTACCTCGGGCACACCGGGTCTGGCGGGCAGGTTGATGGTTTCGGGGGCCAGTTTGTATTGCCAGACGATTTGATCCACCTGGGCCACAAACAGGTCTTTGAGCCGGGTGTTGGCCCCGCTTTTTTCGTAGAGCTTGTTTTTGGGCAGTGGGCGGCCAAACGCCGCTTGGGGCGGGTAGCTGAACAAGGCTTTATTGGCGGGCTCGCTCATCAGGGTGCCTGAATCACCAAAAAGCTGACCAACTCAAAGTCGTCCAGGCCCGAGATGGTGTTGGTCAGCGCGGTGGTTTTGCCACCCGTAAACAGGCTGTCGAGGTCTTTTTCTTCTTTGACGTCGATCATGGATCGGATGCTTTGGCTCAGCAGGTCTGAATAGGCCTGCATGTGGCGGCCGTCAGCGGTTTCTTGGTTGAAGCTTTGGCAAGCGGCCAGCACAGGGTCGGGCTGGCCTTTGCAGGCGGTGCGCACCAGGTCAAGCAGGCGTTTGACTTCGGTGTGGTCGTGCACGACTTGCCCTGCCCTGTTGATGTAGACCAAGTAATAGGGGTGAAGCCGATTGTGCTGGTTGACCTGCACGCCGCTGTTGCGGTTGCGCAGGGTAAAGATGACGCCGGGCTGGAGGCCTGTGGCGGGGTTGGCACTGACCACGGCGTGCATGCCATTGGGCATATGGCTCAGGTCGCCATGGGCTTTGACGTAGTTGAGCAAGTCCATGCGGAAGTCGTTCAGGCCCAGGTCGGTGATGGACACGCCTGTTTTGACGTCTTCCAGCTCAATGACTTCGTCTTGCAGGCGGCGCAGTTGTTCTTTGCGGTAGGCCACGTCGTTGGCCTGGGCCGACAGCACGTTGTCGTCGCCCGTGGCGGCCAGGTCGGCAATGGTCATGCGGCTTTCCACCCGCTCTTTGAGGCGGATGTATTCGTCCAGCGAGATGTCGGGCCAGTAGTTGACCAGCTGGATGCTGCTGTTGGGCGAGCCAATGCGGTCCACCCGGCCAAAGCGCTGGATGATGCGCACGGGGTTCCAGTGGATGTCGTAGTTGACGAGGTAGTCGCAGTCTTGCAGGTTCTGTCCTTCGGAGATGCAGTCGGTGCCAATGAGCACATCCACCTCTGCAGGCTCTTGCGGCAAGACCAGAGCCTTTTCTTTGGACCGGGGCGAGAACAGCGTGAGCAGCTCCTGGAAGTCGTAGCTCTTTTTGAGGGTGGACTTGGGGCCACCGCTGCCAGTGACTTTGCCGGTGTGGATGCCCAGCTGGCTTTGCAGCTCGGGGGCCAGGTTGGCGTAGAGGTAGTCGGCGGTATCGGCAAAGGCCGTGAAGATCAACACCTTTTTGTTGCCGGGGTTGATCGGGTTGGCAATCTTGTCCATCACCAGGGCTTTGAGGTGCTGGAGCTTGGCGTCTTCTGCCGGGGTGACTTTGTGCATGGAAGCCAGCAAAGCTTCGATGATTTGCACATCCACTTGCAGGTCGTGTTCCCACGAAGGCAAGTCCATGTCGCCCAGGTTGATCTTGATGCGCTTGCCAATTTCGGAGTCGCCCAAGTCGGGCAATTCGTCCTCCTCGGCATCCAGATCAGCCAGCGCTTCGGTCATGTCGCTCACATCGGTGCTGCGCCCTGTTTGATTGAAGGCGCTGATTTTGTCGAGCGTGTTGACGTGGTTGGCCTTGAGGGATTCCAAGGTCAGGCGAAAGGATTGCACCGAGCTTTCCAGCCGCTTGAGCAGGTTGGTGGTCATCAGTGCTTGCAGGCTTTTTTCGCGGTCGGCTTGCTTGAGCTTGCCGCCACCGCTGGCCACTTGGGTGTCGTATTGCTCTTCGTACTTTTTCAGGCGGCTGGGCAAGATGTAGCTGATGGGCGCGTAAACAGCCAGCTTGAGCAAGGTGAGTTGCCCAAAAATCTCGTTAAAGCTCATCACGTCGGTGCGCGTGGTGAGTGGACTGTGAAAGGTCAACGGTTTGCGTCGCTCGGGGAATTGCCCGATGTCGGTGGTGTCGTAGAAGGTCTGGATGTGCTTGCGCGAGCGGGCAATGGTGACGCTGTCGAGCAGCTCAAAAAAGTCGAAATCCAGCGAATCCAGAATGGCGCGGGCGGTGCGCTCTTCGGGTGGCAACTTGGCCCAGTTGTTGAAGCTGGCCTGGGCACCCCGGAAAATTTCTTCCACCGTTTTGCCGGTTTTGAGCTTTTTGCTCAGGTTTTCGGAGTCGCCTTCGTAGGCCAGGGCCAGCTGGTTGCGCAGGTCGTTGAAACGGTTATTAACCGGGGTGGCCGACAGCATCAACACCTTGGTCTTGACACCTTCTTTGATGACCTTGTTCATCAACTTCTGGTAGCGCGTTTCTTTGTCTTTGTAGACGTCGTTGTTGCGGAAGTTGTGCGACTCGTCGATGACAACCAGGTCGTAATTACCCCAGTTGATGCGGTTGAGCGGCGTGCCAAACGACTCGCCGCTGGTGCGGCTCAGGTCGGTGTGGCACAGCACGTCGTAGTTGAACCGGTCCCTGGAGAAGATATTGGTCTTGAGGTTGCGGTTATAGTTGAGCCAGTTGTCGGCCAGTTTTTTGGGGCACAGCACCAAAACCGATTTGTTTCGTAGCTCGTAATACTTGACCACGGCCAGCGCGGTGAATGTTTTGCCCAAGCCCACGCTGTCGGCCAGGATGCAGCCGCTGTAGGTTTCGAGCTTGTTGATTATGCCGGTGGCGGCATCTTTTTGGTAGTTGAAGAGCTTTTTCCAGATCAGGGTGTCCTGGTAGCCCGTCAGGTCGTTGGGCAACACGTCTTCGTTGATGTCGTCCAGGAACTCGTTGAAGATGTTGTAGAGCATCAAGAAATAGATGCTCTCTGGCGAGTTCTCTTGGTAGACCGAGTCGATGTGGTCGCAGATTTGAGCGGTGACGTCTTCGAGCTTTTCTGGGTCTTGCCAGATTTGGTCAAACAGGCTGAGGTAGGTGGCAGTGAACGCAGGCTCGTCCATCTTGTTGACCAGATTGGACACGGCGTTGCCGGGCTGGTAGCCCAAGTCCACCGCTGTAAACCCATGCAGGGGCATGTACGCGGTGTTGTCCGCGCCAGCTTGCACGCATGCAAACTGCTGCATTGGGGCTTTGGTGTGGTTGGACTTGAACTGGGCCTTGCGCCGTATCCAGTCAGCACACTCTTTAGCGATGGCTTTTTGGGTCAGCTGGTTGCGCAACTGGATTTCAAACTCGCTGCCATACAGGTTGCGCTCGCGGTCGAGCTTGGGGATATGAAACTCGCGCCGTTCTTTGCGAATCTTGTCAGCCGCCTCGTTGGCCACGAACGCAGGGGCGGTGAAGATGAAGTCCAAGCCGTCAATCTTTTCCAGCTCAGCCTTGAGCGCCTCGTAGGCGTACATCGAAAAGCACGACGCAGCGATCTTGAGTCGCACACCGGGCTTGAGCGTCTGCTTGAGGTCGTCGCCAAGCAGGCGGTTGATGTTGTCGAGGAGTTCCATATGGTTGGAATGCTTTTAATTTTTGTGTAATTCCGCGAATCAAACTTTGACTCATTTTTTCCAATTATGCTTATTGATAGGTCTTTTTCTGATGGGTGTTTCATTTATTAGATCAACAGAGCTTCCAAGAGGAAACTTTGATGACCGAATTGCCCCCGTATCAAATTTAAACATTGAGCAAATTGACGGTTTTGAAACTATTGACAATCATTGCCAATTAATTTTTTAAAGCCAAGCGATCCTCGCCCATGTGCGCCCACTACGAATCCCCCCACGACAAAGCCCTGCTCAAAAAGCACTTCGGCATCGAGCTGCCCAGCGAACTGGCCCGGCGCGATGTGTGGCCGGGCTACATGAGTACCTTCATTCGTCGACACGAACACGCCGACGTGGGCGATGACGCGGTGCCCCCGCGTGAAGCCTTGCTCGGCAGCTTTGGCCTGATCCCGCATTGGTCCAAAGACGACAAGATTGCCCGCCACACCTACAACGCCCGCAGCGAAACCGTCGCAGAAAAACCCAGCTTTCGCGATGCCTGGAAACGCGGGCAACACTGCATCATCCCGGTTCAATCGTTCTTTGAACCTGACTGGCGCAGCGGCAAAGCCGTGCCCACCCGGATCACCCTGGCCAACGGCGAACCCATGGGCGTGGCCGGCCTGTGGGCCAAATGGCGATCACCGGCAGGCGAGACGGTGCATAGCTTCACGATGCTGACGATCAACGCTGACGCGCACCCGCTGATGCGCAGCTTTCACAAGCCGCAAGACGAGAAACGCATGATCGTGATCGTGCCGCCCGAGCGTTATGACGACTGGCTGCAGGCCGGTGCGGGCGAGAGCGGGGAGTTTTTGAGGGCTTGGCCAGCGGAGCAGCTGGCGGTGCAGGCGTAGTACCCCGTTGCATAGAAGCAACCCGCTCAAACATCAAAGTAGTTGGCCTGCACAAAGGACTGAAAGAGGCTGGAAGCGGACCACGCCGAGCGGCAACCATTGGCAGAAGCTGACCCGCATAAGTCGAATTAGCTTCGAGTTCTGCGCTTGTTAAACGGCAGTCAATCTGATGTGGAATCTGACCGCTTAGAGAGCTACCGGTTACGATATAAACTTCCGTGGGGGGACTCCGGTTAATCGTAGCAAAACAAGACCAAACAATGGCCGCAACCGACAAAACACGTTTCAAAAAACTGCTCGAAGAAATTCGTCAAAAATACTCATTACCTGAGCTTCGACTGATTCTCAAAACTGAAGCATTGGGAACGGCACCAGGGTGGGATCATCTCGCTGAGCGCTTTGCAGATGCAGACCCCGAGTTGAGAGCCAAGGCAGAGGTCGTCTTGAAAAGGCTGCACGGTGACCTCATCTTGGGTGGGACCAAAGACGTACAAATTTTTGATCTTGCCCCTGGGGAGGGTGAATTGATCGCCGCCGCGCTTGAGAAGCTTAAGCCCTCATCTGCGAACTTTGGAAAAAGTTACCCCTTTAGCCTATCGGAGACTGAACTGCATGCCCTTCCGATCGATCATGAGTTGACGGCCAAAGTTGCTTTTGATGGTGGCGACGTGTCCCTCGTTTTCTGTGCCAAGCGCACGGTTGACGAGCAGGTTAGATACAAATCGAGCGAAGTAACTGCGGTAGTGCGTGACGCCTTCGCAGGCTACGATGAATTCATTGCGGTCCGACGAATGGATTACCAGATTTTTGACGTACTGACCGTGCGGCGCAAGCTAAATCGACTTGAACTTTTGGTCGATTATCCGGATCGCATACGTTTGCCGGAGTCCACCGATGCTCGTGTTCTCGGGTTGTTGGGTCAGGTCTCGACACTTGTGCCAGAGCTAAAGACCATTTACGAGAAAAATGAACCCTTAAATTTGTTTGCCTGCATTAACAACCTCTTGCAGGCTAAGACCGAAGGGCGCGTCTCGAGACTGTTTTTTCGCTCGCCAACTGATTCCGTCAAAAAGGAAACGATGACTGCAAACAAAGACCTTCGAGTAGAGGTGTTTCATGCGGCGGGAGTCCAAGCTGTCGGAGCTATAACTCCTTTCGACATCACTATTGGCTGGGAGACACTTTTGAACGCCAAAGGCGCAGTTAGCGTTAATGTTGGCGCGCCTATTTCGTCGCTTTCGGCGGGCGGCTCGCTTGTTCGGACTGCACGCATTTTCGGGGCTAGGTCAGATGCCGCAGTCATGACAGTGATCAACAAGCTTGTAAGCTATTCAACCTAGTTATGACAACTTCCACTGAACTGTTTAAGCGCTTGGAAGCCGCTTTCGGTCACGGAAAAGAGCGGGTTGTGGCCGAGAGTCTTATTAAATTTTTGACTAAGCATGCAGAAACGTCACACATCAATCTTCAATTGGTGCGGCAACTGACCCCGGGTGCTGCGACCGGCAGCTTGGATCATGTCATTCTTCGCACCTTGCAGTTCTTGGCGGGTGACGGCATCGCTTTGTTAGTTACTAAATTTGAGATCATTGATGAAGAAGATCACCCGCACGGCCTTGATCGACAAGAGGTAAAGGATGCGATTTTGTTGAAGGTTAATCCACTGACGGGAGATAGTGACTCTGAAGTGGCTGCCAAAATCAATATGTATTTTGCGCCCTTCCCCGAGGCGATAAAACAACTTGGGGAGGCACATGGATAGTTCTAGCCAAACCCCGGCACCGAGTTCGTTCTCCTTGGAAAATGTCTTGGAACTTGCGAAGCATGACGTGTTCATGAATAACTTGTTACGCCGTATTACTGTAACGACATACGATGAATTCTTGAACGTGCTGTATGACGACATCAAACTCGTGATTGAGCGCTTGGAAGATAACCCCCAGGATTTTCCGGACGAACCAGAGGACGCGACTACGAAGCGGATTGCAGATATTCTCTGGGGCATGCAGTACTCAGCGTCGCACAACTTGGCGGCTGGTGGGAACGTTGATCTAACCGTAGCCATTACCCGACTAAATTTCAAATGGATCGCGGAGGCAAAGAAGTTCGGGAGCGTTACAGATATGCGCGAGGGCTATCTCCAACTTTCTACCCGCTACAAACCTGGCATGGGCTCCGATGGAGTCATGTACGGCGGCTTGATCGGCTACCTTCGCCGCCCTAATGCCGCCAGTCAAATGAAAAATTGGCGTAAAGCACTCCTCTCAGTTCAGGGCGCGGAAAAGAGTGTTCTTGCTGACTGCGCACGTCGCTACGCCCTGGGTTTCCAGTCTGAACATATCCACAAAGATTTCGGTGTGCCCCTGCGTGTATGGCACAACTGTGTGGTGCTCACCTTTCAGCCTCAGGACAAGAGTGGGCGAGGTGCCAAGCGGTATCAAAAAGGCGAAAAAGCTTAGTAGCCATTACAACACTGCGAAGGCGAGAGTAGATGAGAACTTCCACAGTGCTTATATGGTGCCGAAAATGAGGACTGACAATTCTGGTTGCTATTGGTGCTTCTGGTCGTGAACAGCTGCCAAGTGGACTTGTCCGATGTCTGATTCCGCTGCAGAGCAGATATCCGTTGCTGTGAGTGAACGAAGTAGGCCGTCAGGTAAAACCGCCCCTCTACAGTCCGGCAGAGGAACGTAATCAGGCAAAGCAAATCCCTGAAGTCGCCGGTATACTGGTATTTTATACAGTATCGAGCGACGCCATGCCCAGCTT
>Ga0228701_1000588_pt1 | contig 29057 bp, 26 predicted proteins | sample McNCre117_Aug_MG_2_FD_178017 | JGI IMG/M metagenome (GOLD analysis project Ga0228701, IMG submission 178017) | Freshwater microbial communities from McNutts Creek, Athens, Georgia, United States - 11-17_Aug_MG | ecosystem: Environmental > Aquatic > Freshwater > Creek | place: USA: Georgia... | reverse complement strand
CACTACTGGTCGAGGGCGCCGAACCGCCGCAGCAGCTGGTCGAAATCATCCTTGATCGATTCAAAGCGGCCACGGATGAAGGCCAGACCACCGGCTGCCTCAGCGGCCTTCGCGGCGAGCCATTCAGCGGCTGTGCTGCGGGCTGCAAAACGGCCTGCCGCTAGATGCGCCAGCTAAGTGAGAATTAGTTGAGCTAACTTACAACGACTGTGCGGCTGGCGAATATATCGGTTACCGAAGTGCCTACGTGAAGCTCGAAAGCGCCAGCTTCGTATTCCCAACCCTCTGACCAGTGCGCAAACTCTCGTCCTCGAATATCGATTCTGGCTAGCACTGTCTCGTTCGCTTCAGCGTGCACCTCGGTAAAACCTACCAACCAACGAACCGGACGATCGACTGAAGAAGTTGCACGTGAAGCATAAACCTGAACTACTTGTTTGCCCCTTCGGTGGCCCGTATTAGTAATCGGAACACTCAACTGCAGCTTTGAACTAGAAGTCACCGAGTCGTTGCAACTGATCGTACCGAATTGCCACGACGTATAACCCAGTCCGTAACCGAACTCAAAGGCTGCTGAGGAACCAGACTTTAGCCAAGCCCGATAACCAATGTGAATACCCTCTTCGTAGTTGATTTGGTTATTTACAGGAGTGCAATTGGACACTGGTAACGAGCTCTCATCCATCGGCCAGGTAGTTGGAAGGCGACCACCCGGCTCCTCGATGCCGCTCAAAATATCAACTAGGGCATTGCCCATTTCTTGACCTGCGAAGTAGGTGAGCAGAATCGCCTTAACATCATTTCGCCACGGAAGCAGAACTGGAGAACCCGAATTTACTATGACCACCACATTCTTGTTGACAGCAATAACTGCCCGCACAAGCTCATCTTGACGCCCTGGGAGCGTTAGAGATTTACGGTCGACACCTTCTGATTCGACTGCCGCATTGGTTCCGACTACGACAATTGCTACATCTGCGTTTCTTGCGCTCTCGACAGCCTCGGCAATCATTTTGTCGCCCAGTTCGCGATTCACATCGGTGCCGAGCACCATTGAAAATATTTCGGATTCGAGACCAGTCCGCCCCTTAAGTTCGACCTCGACTTCCACTCGCAAGGTTTTGCCCGCGACCAAGTCGAGTGATTTAGTTACGAATGGTGGGTCCATCATGAACGAGAATGGATCGCCGTGTTCTGGACGTGAGATTTGCTGGTCTATGAACACTTCTCCGTCCAAGAGAATCTTGTTATGCCTAACGTTCGCTATTCCAAACAATGCTGTTCGAGTTTCACTTGGGGTGTAATCGGTGGTGAATCGGAGTGACTCCGCTCGCTCGATTGGCGAACCAGAACCAAACCACATCAGGTTGCTGCTTTGTCTCGATTCAGTGAAAAACGCTTTGCCATCTTGACCAATCAGTTCGAGCTGCGCGCCTTGTTCGCCAGTAAATGGGTTTCGCATCTCACCAATTGGCAGTTCTGCCAGGCCGTGCTGAACCACAGCACCAAGGTTGTAGGTCACTTTGTCACCAAGAAGTTTCCTGAGTGCCTGAAGGGGAGCGACGACTGTGTTTGGCAATACTGTTGCAGAACCACCTCCTTGAGTACGGGCGACTGCCGCGTTATTGCCGATGAGTGCAACCCTCGTGATCATCGAAAAATCGAGAGGCAGGGTGTGTTCTTCATTGCGCAGAAGTACAGCTGTTTGCACCGCAGCTTTGCGTGCGAAAGCAACATCCCGGTCAGAAATGGTGTTCGTACGAGGCTTGCCTAACGGCGTCGATCCATCAAGGCTGATCGCTCCAACTCGAAAACCAAGCCCGATAATTCTTTTGACTTTACGATCAATTACAGCTTCTTCGATGTCTCCATTTCGAACCGCATTTACCAAATTTTGAGACCAAATTTCTGTCGGCCCAGGCATCTCAAGATCCTGCTCGTACTTAGCCGATTCAAGAGACCGAACCGCTGTCCAGTCGCTGATGACAACCCCGTCAAAACCCCACTCGCTACGCAGCGGGGCCTCAAGTAAATCACTTTCATTCATCCTCGAGCCATTCACCGAGTTGTAAGCGCTCATGATGGTCCAGGCCTTGCCTTCGACGACAACATCTTCGAATGGGCGCATGTATAGCTCTCGAAGAGCACGCTGACTAACGGCCACATTCGCGGTGAATCTTTCGGTTTCAAAGTCATTAGCCACGTAGTGTTTTGGGCAAGCGCCAATTCCGGTTGACTGGATACCTAAGGTGTAGGCCGCGGCAAGTGAACCGGTCAAAAGCGGGTCTTCGCTCAAACACTCGAAGTGACGGCCACCGTAAGGCGATCGGTGCAAGTTAATTGTCGGCCCAAGTACTACATCAACACCCTTGCGAGACGCCTCGCTTCCTAGGGTTTTGCCATATTCTGTCGCCAACGCAGTGCTCCATGACGAACCCAGGGCGGTTCCAGAGGGAAGGTTTAGCGAATTGTCACGTTCATCCCAAAACTCACCTCGCACTCCTGCCGGACCGTCCGAAACCAAGATATTGCGCATCCCGATTGACTCGATTGGCACGGTGTTCCAAAAGTCACGGCCTGTTAATAGCGAGACCTTTTCTTCGACGCTCAATTTAGATACGAGCGAGTCAATGCGTTCGCTTAATGTAGGCATGTCTAGAGCCTAATGTGAAAATACACACATTCAGGGTTTGTGTGTTCTAGCAAACTCCCAGCGTTACTCGCCCCGGATTGGCCGTAGCATTGGGCTATGACCACTACTCGCTCACTCGTTGCCGAATCGACCGCCGCACAGCTTGTTACCCGAGAGATGCCACTGCGCCCACTCGGCCCAACCAGCGTCAAACTCGACATTCACTACTCGGGCATTTGCCACAGCGACATCCACCAGGTGCGTGACGAGTGGTCTGCCGGAACCTTCCCAATGGTTCCTGGCCACGAGATGGCCGGTGTCGTGACCGAGGTAGGTTCGGAAGTCACCAAGTTCAAGGTCGGAGACCGCATCGGTGTCGGAGTATTCGTCGACTCTTGCCGCGAGTGCGAGTACTGCTTAGACAACCAAGAGAATTTCTGCGTCAAGGGTCCGGTCGGTGCCTACAACGGCCGCCACTACGATGGCGAGCCTAGCTACGGCGGTTACGCCCGAAGCCTGGTCGTCGAAGAACGATTCGCGGTGCACATCAGCAAGGATGTCGACCTCGCCGAGACCGCTCCGCTGCTTTGTGCCGGCATCACCGTCTACACCCCGTTGACTCACTGGCACGCTGGCCCTGGCAAGAAGGTAGCCATCCTTGGCATGGGTGGCCTCGGTCACCTAGGCGTGAAGATTGCGGTTGCTCTCGGCGCCGAAGTCACCGTGCTTGGTCACTCGGCTTCAAAGAAGGCCGACGCCCTCGCATTCGGTGCGATCGATTACCTAACCACGGATGAGTCGATGGGCAAGGTGCGCAACAAGTTCGACATGATTTTGAACACCACCTCGGCCGACCTTAACGTGGATGGACTTTTGGCGATGCTGCGCGTTGATGGCGCGCTGGTGAATGTTGGCCTGCCTGGCACTAGCCAAAGCTACAACCCGTTTTCAATCGTTGATGGTCGCAAGTCGATCGCCGGCTCAAACACCGGTGGCATGAAGGCAACTCAAGAGATGCTCGACTTCTGTGCCAAGCACAACATCGGTGCAACCATCGAACTATTGGATGGCGCTAACCCAGCTGCAATCGACGCAGCCTACGAGCGCGTGGTTTCAAGCGACATTCGCTACCGCTTCGTGATTGACGCCCAGAAGATCTAGGCTCGTTACATGAACACGAAGAAGAAACCGATTTCGGCCGAGATCTCGCGCTCCTGGCTGTTGTTCGCCGCGACCAAGCCAGAGAGTTTCGATAAGGCCCTAGCCTCAGGCACCGACCAGCTCGTGCTCGATGTTGAAGACGCCGTCGACCCGAAGTTGAAGCCGCAGGCCCTCAAGGATGTCATAGCCTGGCTCGAGGCCGGCAATAAGGCCTGGGTTCGCATCAACGATTACACCACTCCGTTCTGGGCAGCCGACTGTGCAGCTCTAAAGGGTGTATCTAATCTGCAGGGCGTTATCCTCGCCAAAGTTGAAGACGCCGCTCAAGTTGAGGCCACCTTTGATGCCCTCGGTGGTACCACTCCGGTTGTCGCGCTGCTCGAATCAGCCCTTGGCATCGAAGAGGCTCGAAACATCGCATGCGCCAGGGGAACGTTCAGGCTCGCATTCGGCAGCGGTGACTACCGTCGCGACACCGGAACCGCAGCCGATGACATGGCGATGCTTTACCCACGCTCTCGCCTGGTAACAGCCAGCCGCATCGGCAATCTTCCAGGCCCGATCGATGGCCCGACCATTACCAACAGCTTCGGCCAGCTTCGCGTGGCATCTGAGCACACCGTGGTTCTCGGCCTTACCGGCAAGCTAACCGTTGACCCTGGTCAGATTCCGGTTATCAACGAGACCATCTGCCCAACTCAGGCAGACGTCACTTGGGCTCGCGACTTCTTGGCCGATTTCGAGGCTCGCGGTCGTGTCATCCGTGACGGTTCTGACATGCCTCGTCTTGGTCGTGCCGAAAAGATCAACAAGCTCGCGATTGCCTTTGGCATCGAGCCTTACTAAGCAGATCGCACTCTATCGACCATGCCGTTTCCGAAAGATTTTCTGGGGTGTAGCCACTGCCGCCTATCAGGTTGAAGGTGCCTCCACCACGGATGGGCGCGGTCCTTCGATTTGGGACACCTTCTCGGCCATCCCGGGCAAGGTTGCCAATGGTGAGGTTCACGACAACCGTCGCATCGACTACCTAAACGACCACCTGCTTTCGATCGAGTCGGCCATCGCTCGCGGCGCCGATGTTCGCGGCTACTTCCAGTGGTCACTCATGGATAACTTCGAGTGGGCTGAGGGCTTAAATAAGCGCTTCGGAATAGTCCACGTGGACTTTGATACCCAGGTTCGCAGGGTCAAGGATTCGGGCAAGTTCTATGCCAAGGTCGTCGAGAGCAACGGCGAATGCCTGACCCGCAAGTTCGTGAAGTTCAGCTAGTTACTTCTTTACTAGGTCGAAAGTGATCTGCTTCACCAGATCACTCACGCTCTGAGTGGAATCAAAGGCCGACCCGCGCTCATCTCGACGCAGTGGGTCCAGAAGGACTAGCTGGCTATCGAGCAAATCCTGGCGAAAAAACTTCTCCCGATCCTGAATTCTGGCAGCAAGAACACGCATTGGAGCGGTGAGCTGAATAAATTTTGCGTCTCGATGCGCCTTCTGAATCCGCTTCCGGTGACTACGTTTTAACAATGCCGCTGCGATGACAACATTTGGTTCTGTCAAAGCTTCGAGAATGTTCTCAATCCAAGGCTCGCGATCCTCATCGCTCAGAAGAACGCCGCTGGCGAGTTTGTCCAGGTTGGCCTGTGGATGAAGGCTATCGCCTTCCACAAAGTGCAAACCCAACTTCTCGGCTAGGGCCATGCCTACAGCCGTCTTGCCCGAGCCAGTAACTCCGGTAATCAACAATTTCAAGTTCGTCATGGAATACCTATCTTGAATCACTTACGGCGGCACCGATGAGTGCAGCGCGACCTGCCTCTAGACGCGCCACTGGAACTCGGAACGGTGAACATGAAACGTAGTCCAAACCGACTGCGTCAAAGAAGTCGATTGAAACGGGGTCGCCTCCGTGCTCGCCACAGGCACCTAGCGTTAGGCCTGGGTTTACCGATCTTCCCTTCTCGATGGCAATCTTCATCAGCTCACCGACTCCAATCGCGTCGATGGTCTCGAATGGTGATGTGCCCAGAATGCCTCGTTCGAGGTACTCGCCAACGAAGGATGCCTCGACGTCGTCGCGAGAGAAACCCCAGGTGGTTTGAGTTAGATCGTTGGTTCCGAACGAGAAGAATTCAGCCTCGCGACCGATTCGGTCGGCGGTTACCGCTGCACGCGGAAGTTCAATCATGGTTCCGATTGGGATATCTAGGTCGACACCGTGACGCTGGTTCGCATCTGCGATGATCTGCTTGCCAACACGTTTGATCGGTTCGAATTCCTTCACCGATGCGACTAGTGGAACCATGATCTCCGCGTGCGGATTTAGACCCTGCTTCTTCAGGATCGCCGAAGCTTCGACGATGGCCTTAATCTGCATCTCAAAAAGCCCTTGGAACATGATTCCAAGTCGGACACCGCGAAGTCCCAGCATTGGGTTTGCCTCGTGCATACGCTCCAGCGCAGTCAGTAACTTCTCGTCACTCTCGAGCACTTTTTGGCCGGTTGCACGTGCAACCGCGACCTTGATGGCAAGTTCTTCCTTGTTCGGTAGGAACTCATGCAGCGGTGGGTCAATAAGTCGAATAACCACAGGTAGGCCATCCATGGCGCGAATAATGCCAACAAAATCTTCTACCTGCAGAGGAAGCAACGCTGCCAGGGCGGCATCCTTTGCCTCATCGTTTTCGGCAAGAACGAGCGCTTCAACCAGGGATCGTCGATCGCCGAGGAACATGTGTTCAGTTCTGGCCAAACCGATTCCAGCTGCGCCCATCTTGCGCGCTAGGGCCGCATCCTGGGCGGTGTCAGCATTTGCACGAACGCCTAGGCGGCGCTTTAGGTCCGCGTGGCTAACCAGCAGGTCAACCGCCGAAACCAGTGGATCGGCCGCATGTTCGGCGTCACTTAACGAGCCAGCAAAGTACCTGGTGACATTCGATTCGGTGACCGGAACATCACCGATGAACACTTCGCCGCTGGTTCCGTCAATAGCGATCACATCGCCCTCTCGCACAGTAAAACCAGAGGCAGTTGTGAATCGGTCAGATTCAACGGTGATTGTGTCAGCACCGCAGACCGCGGTCTTACCCATTCCTCGCGCCACAACTGCAGCGTGAGAAGTCTTGCCACCTCGAGAGGTGAGAATTCCCACCGAAGCAACCATGCCCGCGAGGTCGTCTGGATTTGTTTCGCGTCTGACCAGGATTACGTTTTCACCCTGTTCGGCAAACTCGACGGCCTTTGCTGAAGTCAACGCGACCTTGCCAACGGCAGCACCAGGTGCGGCTGAAATACCAACCGCGATCAAATCTGAAGCGTGGCTTCCGACGAAGCGAGGGAACATGAGATTAATGAGCTGCTTACCGCTTACTCGTTGGAGTGCCTCATCGAGGGATATCTTGCCTTCGGTTACGAATTCGGCTGCAATGCGGAATGCGGCCGCTGGTGTGCGTTTGCCGACTCGAGTTTGCAACATCCACAGCTTGCCTTCTTCCACGGTGAACTCAATGTCACACAGGTCGCGGTAGTGACCCTCGAGAAGATTCATGATTGAAATCAACTGTGAGTGAATCTCGGGCATGGTGTCGCGCATGTCGGCAAGCTTCAAGGTGTTTCGAATACCCGCGACTACGTCTTCGCCCTGCGCATTTGGCAACCAGTCGCCGTATTCGCCGGCCGCACCAGTAGCCGGGTCGCGGGTGAACGCAACGCCGGTGCCCGAAGTGTCACCTCGGTTTCCAAAGACCATGGTGCAGACATTCACCGCAGTTCCCAGGTCGTCGGCGATGCGTTCCTGGCGTCGGTAGAGTTGGGCGCGCTCGGTGTTCCATGAACGGAATACAGCGCGAACAGCGAGGGTGAGCTGCTGCCTGACGTCTTGAGGGAACTCGTCGCCGGTTTCCTTCTTTACTAGCTCCTTGAACTTGGCAACCAGCTCTTTCAGGTCTGCAACTTTGAGGTCAACATCGCTCTCGGCGCCCTTGGCAGCTTTTACCTCATCAAGGATTTCCTCGAATAGGTGGCCTTCGATGTCAAGCACAGTCTTGCCAAACATCTGAATCAAGCGGCGGTAAGAATCCCAAGCAAAGCGCTCGTTGCTTGTAACGCGGGCTAGACCCACTAGCGTTTCATCGTTCAATCCGATGTTCAAAACGGTGTCCATCATTCCCGGCATGCTGAATCGGGCGCCAGATCGAACTGAGACAAGCAGCGGATCCGCGGCATCGCCAAAGTAGCGACGCGAACGGCCTTCGACCGCGGCAAGGTTTGTCCAAACCTGAGAGTAGAGAGTTGCCGGCTCCGAGCCCGTACGAAGAAACTCCAAGCAGGCTTCAGTTGTGATGGTGAAACCCGGTGGAACAGGTAGCCCCAGCCGAGTCATTTCTGAAAGGTTCGCTCCTTTGCCGCCGAGCAGGTCGAGCATGCCGCGATCGCCCTCGGTGAAGTCGTAAACAAACTTAGTGGTCATCGTTGACCGCCTCTCGATTCGTCATTGAATGTAGAGATACCTGGGTCAGGTTTCACTTTGAATATATGTGGATAGCAAGACATTCACCAAGCGAGCTATCGCTAGGTGAGACAAACGACTAGTTCTGAGGAAAACCGAGGTTAATTCCTCCGTGGCTAGGGTCTAACCAGCGGGAGGTCATTGTCTTTTCACGAGTGAAGAACTTCACTCCCTCAATGCCATGTGCCTTGGTATCTCCGAAAGCAGAGTTCTTCCAGCCTCCGAATGAGTAATAAGCGACAGGAACAGGCAACGGAACGTTGATTCCAACCATGCCAACCTCAATCTCATTCTGGAAGCGGCGTGCTGCACCACCGTCATTTGTGAAGATCGCGGTTCCATTTCCGTAGGCGCCGTTGTTGATTAGCTCAACGCCCTCGTCATAGCTCTTGACTCGAACGACATTCAGCACTGGGCCGAAGATTTCATCCTGGTATGCCTTGGATGAGATAGGCACGTTGTCGACGAGGGTTGGACCGAGCCAGAATCCTTCCGGCGCCCCGTCAAATTCCTGATTGCGTCCATCAACGATGATCCGACCGCCATCTTGCTGGGCGATGTCGATGTATCCAGCGACCTTATCGCGGTGCTCTTTTGTAACCAGTGGGCCCATGTCGCAGTTTCGACGCCCGTCGCCGGTGCGTAGCTTGCTCATGCGCTCGACAATCTTTGGAATCAGCGCGTCGGCAACTGGCTCAACAGCTACTACAACCGAGATTGCCATGCAACGTTCTCCCGCTGAGCCGAAACCCGCGTTGATAGCCGCGTCAGCCACTAGTTCAAGGTCGGCATCTGGAAGGACTAGGGCGTGATTCTTGGCACCACCAAGAGCTTGAACACGCTTTCCGTGCTTGCAACCTTCTTCGTAAATGTACTTTGCAACCGGTGTCGAGCCAACGAACGAAATCGCCTTAACGCGAGGATCCTCAAGCATGGCCTGGACTGCGTTACGGTCACCGTTGAGAACGTTGAACACACCATCCGGAAGTCCAGCTTCCTTCCAGAGCTTTGCCATCCAGAGAGTCGCACTCGGCACCTTCTCGGAAGGCTTCAGAACGACAGTGTTTCCGGCGGCAATTGCAATCGGATAGAACCACATTGGAACCATGGCAGGGAAGTTGAATGGGGCGATGATGCCCACAACACCCAATGCCTGTCGAATCGAATAGACGTCAACGCCGGTCGAGGCATTTTCGGTGTACATACCCTTTAGAAGGTGAGGCATTCCACATGCAAATTCCACGACCTCCTGCCCGCGGGTTACTTCACCGAGAGCATCATCGAGCACCTTTCCGTGCTCCGAAGTAATGATGGCGGCCAATTCGCCCTTGCGTTCGTTTAGAAGCTCGCGGAATTTGAACATGATCGCCTGCTTACGTGCTTGCGACAGATCACGCCATTTTGGAAATGCCGCATGGGCGGTGGTAAATGCAGCCTCAATCTCGGCGTCGCCGGCTAGATTGACCTGCTTGGTTGCGACTCCTAGCGCAGGGTCGGTTACGAGTGCGGAACGTCCAGAGTTACCCAGGGCTTCCTCGCCATTGATCCAGTGCGGAACTACAGGTAGGTTTGTCATTTTCTAAAGTCTTTCGTCTTACTTAAATCCGTCGTATTCGAGAATGTAGAGTCCGGCGCCAGCCATATCGGTCAAATAGATCAGACCGTTTTTGTCGACGTAGACATCAGCGCTGTGAATCACGTTCATTCGATCAGGGCGATCGTCCATCAACTTCTCTGGGCGCGATGGCACAAAGAATCCGACTTCTTCAGGTCGATATTGATTGCTCAAATCGATGACTCGCAGGCCGGCATTTTGATAGGTGGCGAAGATTAATTCTTCGCTCTGGAAAGATTCAATGCGGTTTTCGTGCACGTTGTGTGGTCCGAAGTGCCCACCCTTGGCCACGTAGTCTGCCTCAGCCGGGGTAGGGAAGGTAGAAATCGTAACTGGGTTCTCAGGCACTCTTACGTCTGCGACCCAAATGAACTTGAGCCCATCTTCGAGGCTGTCTCGCGTCGCTTCATCTGGAATAAGGCAAAGTCCACGACCAGGAAGTGGAAGACCACTGTGGCTTCCGCCGCCGTAAGGTGGAGCCCAGTTTCGGTGAGCTATCAGGCGCGGGTTAGTCGGGTCTTTAACATCGAGCATCACAAGACCGCCGTCGCGCCAACCGCAATAGGCGATGTCATTCGCTACCACGCAGTGGTGAAGCGCCCAGCGGTTGCTCCACGCAGGCTCCTCTCCACCGGCGGTCCACATGCCTGGCATCCACCAGCGGCCAACCTCGACCGGCTTCAAAATGTCCTGTAGGTCGATGATGCTGAAAATGTGGTCGGTGAATCCATGGGCCAAAACTGACGCATAGGCGTAACGGCCTCCGTCCCACCAGATTCGGTGAATTCCCTTGCCGTCAACTGGCATGAAGGCGATTTCTCTAGGGTTGGCTGGGTCCGCGATGTCGTAAACCGTCATGCCGGCCTTGTATGCCACGTCGGGAATGTCATTAATCGACTTACCGTAGTAATCGCTCTCGTCCGAGTAAACCGAATAGAAGTCAAACTCTTCGATGACAAGCATGATGTCACCGTGAGTTTGCATGTGAATGTTCCAGGTGTTTGGAGCAGACGGTATGTGATTTACCGGCTTCGGATTTCTCGGGTCACGAACGTCAATGACACTAAAACCGTCGCTGAAAATATGTCCCACATACGCGTGGCCCTTATTGACCATGATTTGCACTGCATCGGGACGACCGCCTTGGTCAGAGAAACCAATGGCCTTGAGACGGTGAGCTGCGTCAGGCGCCGGTACGTTGTTAGACATATTTATTCCATTTCTACTGGTCTGTGTCTCCAGCCATTCGCAATACCTCACGAAGGGCCTTAAGGTCTTTTCCGGGTGCGATTTCTGCACATAAAGTCATTGCGACGCGCATCAGGTGCTTAGCAGCGACTAGAGCAGCTCGCTCGGCGTCACGTTCTAGGCAAGCCTCCATGATCATTGGGTGATCGTCGATGGAGAAGCTGAGTGTGTAGTTGCGATTTCGCAACCAGACGGCACGAAACATCGAGGCACGCTCGTAAAGTCGCGAGTGGTCACTTCGAATGGTGTCGCTGACGTGCTTGACGTGAGTGCTGTGGAATGCGTTGTCAGCCTGGCGCCAAAGCACGTGTTCCCCGGCCGCCCTTAGCTCATCCATTAGCGTGAGCAGTCGTTCCATTCGATTTAGCTCGGCATCCGTAAGCTGTGGAACAGTCAATCGGGTTGAAACCACGGTAAGGAACATGCGCTCGGCAAAAACCGCCTCAAGTTCTTCTACCGAAGGTTGAACAACCTCGAGTCGTTTACGGTTTTCTCCTACGAGATAACCCTCCTCTTGAAGGCTTCGAAGAGCTTCACGCACTGGCGTGCGACTGACTCCGAAACGTTCAGCCAGATTTACCGAGTCAGCTACGGTGCCGGGGGCAAGTTCGCCGCTTAGGATTTCAGAACGAAGGATTTGACGAACGCGGTCGGTAGTGCTTGGCGACTCGCTCTCGGCGAGATTCTGGTGGTCTAGGCCAAGACGCCAAGGATCTTCGTCCAATACTGCGTGCAGTTTCGAAATCAGTGGCGAATTTTCTAGTGTCTTGGTGGCAGCGGTTGTCATAATGCTCTAAGCCTGCCATCTGTCTCGGGCTGCAGCCGAATCCTGAAGGAGACTGCGCACCGCGTTGTTGTAGATAGAGGTGTCGTTCGAGACGATTATGAAGTTGTAGCCGACCTCAATGGCTTTCTCAATGAGGCTCGGATTGCCCAACGCTGTGCCGCAAGGCAAGCCTTTGGCCTTAGATTTTTCCACGAGAAGTTTCCCGAGCTCATGAATTCTTTGGTCATTCATTGGCACGCCGAGAGCTTGAGAGAGGTCTGATGGGCCAAGGAAAGTAGCGGATAATCCTGGCAAATCCAAGATTGCATCTAGATCGTCGAACGCCGACTCGAGTTCGAACTGAACGCATCTAAATAGATGTTCATCGTTGTTAGCCATGTATTGCTCTTGACTAATCGACGCCCATTCCCCGGCTCTCGAGGTTACTCCAACGCCTCTACTGCCAACCGGTTGAAAGCGTGTTGAATTTAGGGCTTGCTTGGCCTGAGCACTGTTTGCTAGCTGAGGAAATAGAACACCGTCGATTCCAATGTCCAGGATTCTCGAGATACCCTTGCCGCTCGACTCTGCGGTACGAACGATGAGAGCAACATTGTTTGCCTGTGCAACGACTGTTGCTGTAAAAAGGAACTCTTCGCTTAGGTAGCTGTGTTCCATGTCGATCACCAAGAAGTCAAAACCAGCCTTAATGGTTGACTCGAGGATGAAGACAGATGGAATTTTGATCCAAGTGCCGAGGAGTACTCGGTTCTTGTCCCAACCAGCTTGCAGCAAAGCGTTCATGTTTTTACTAGCCCCGTCTGTTCTTTATGAAGTCCGGGTTAAGGATGGTCTCAGGGATTTCACCATTCAAGAATCGAATGACATTTTCGCCAGCCATGCGGTCCATGTCGGTTTCCGAGTCTGGGGTAACAGCGCCTAGGTGAGGGGTTAGAAGGGTGTTGGACACCTCAAGGATTCCTGAACCTAGGGTTGGTGGCTCAACTTCAAAAACATCGAGGCCCACCGCGGTAAGTTTTCCGGCCTTCATGGCGTTTACAAGCGCGGTCTGGTCAATGTTTCCGCCGCGAGAAGTGTTTACGACAATCGACCCCTGCTTCAGTTTTGCGATCTCGGACTCGCCAAGAACTGGGCCGGCACCAATTTCTTTCGCCAAATGCAGCGAAACGAAGTCAGATTCAGCAAGCAGGGTGTCTAGCGAAACAGACTCTACATAATCTGGAAGGTTCGTTGGTCGTAGGTCATAAATAAGGATTCGCATACCCCAGGTGCTTAGGAGGTGCGCGGTGTGGCGGCCGATTCGGCCAAATCCAATGATTCCAACGGTCTTGCCAACGAGTGAGATGGCAGAAACACCGTAGTCTTGCCACTGGCCGGATTGCATACGACCAGCGGTGTAGTAGTCGAGTCTCTTAGCGCAGCCCACGATTAGTGAGACGGCGTGCTCGGCCACCGAGATGATTTCAATCGGTGACGGAGTGTTCGTTACCGCAATACCCAGATCGGTTGCGGCATCCAAATCGATGACATCGTAACCGATGCCGAGTTTTGAGATGTGGCGCAGATTGGGTAAAGAAGCCATGACCTCTCTGGTGAGCTTGGCGCAACTTGCGCCAAGCACAACAGAGTAGTCAAAAGCGAGTTCAATGAATTCGGATGCCGAGATAGGCAATCCTCGACGCATGCAAGACTCTGGGCCAAATGGCAGTGCCGCACTAATTCCTGCAGTGCTTAGCTGCTCAATGATCGCAGTTCCTGGTCGCATCTTTTCATAGACCAATACTTGATTGTTACTCACTTTGAGTCTCCTTTACCCAATCCAACGCCTCAACTAACGACTGTAAAAACAGTTGTTAATTACTTGACGCCCCAGATCTTCTTGTATGCAGCCTGGTAGCCGTTTGAAGGGTCGTAAGTGTTGTTCTTTCCGCCTTCTTGATCTACGTTCTCAATGGTGGTGATGTGAGGGTAGGTAACGTAGGTCGATGGAGCCTTTCCTGCCAATGCGCGGTTAAGCTCATCAGCCATCTGCCATCCGTGAAGGTTTAGTGGTTCAGCAACAGTTGCGATCTGGAACTGACCAGCGCGAATGCGCTTGAAAGCCACAACGCTTCCGTCACCAGCGGCGATGAATAGAGGAGGACCTGCAGGAGTAACACCAAGAGCCTTTAGGTTTGGAATCGAGGCATCTGCATATCCGTCGTTAACCGAGAGTCGGAAATTCAGAGTCTTTCCAAACTTCTGGAAGTCAGCTGCTGCAAATCCACCTTCGCGCTGAGGGTGGTCCTCAAATGGGTAGTAGTGCTTCACAAGAACCTTGCTGCCGGTTGCAGCAGCCTTCTTGATGGTTGCTTCGATTGAGTCTTCCTTAGTAACACAGATAGAAAGCTCGTTACCACAGCTCGAGATTGAAACCTGAGCCTTACCGTTGCTCGCAACAATCGCACAGTCAGCGGCAATCTTTGCGATAGTGGCTGGGTCTGAGGTGATGTTGGTGAACAGATCTGGTGATGCAGTCGAAGGACCTGCGTACCAACCGGTGTGGTTAGCAACAACTGGGATACCAGCAGCCTTTGCTTTCGCAAATGCTGGTGCCATTGCCTTAGGGTCCATCGAGCTTACGAGGATACCGATTGGCTTTAGGGCCAAGGCCTGCTCGAAAGCTGCGAGGTTGTTGGCTGCGGTTCCGCCACCATCGATGGTCTTTACAGTCCAACCAATAGCGGTAGCTGCCTGCTTGAAGCCAGCAAATACGCTTGAGTCACCTTCGTTGGTAGCCACTGATGGGATTACAACTACGGTTCCACCCGCCTTCTGAGCGGTTGCACCGGTAGTAGGACCATCCCACTTGGTGCTTGGTGAAGCGGCTTTGATTAGCTCTGCTTGCGCCTGGGCAATAACCTTGTTGCTGCTCTTGGCTGCCTTGGTGCTACAGGTTGTGATCTTTGATGCTGCGTTTGCGGTTGTCGACACTGACGCAGTTGATACTGCTAGTGCAATCGCGGCTACTGCTGCAAGTAGCATTGTGTTGTGCTTCTTCATCGCCGTCCTTTCATCTGATGGGCGTATGACTTTCGCTGGAAGTTTGAATCACACCCCGTGCCAACCAGCGAACTTGGCTCGGGAATCCTTTCTCCTAGTTTTTGGAGTTCTCTTCCTCTTCGGTTTCAGCCGCTGAGGCAGGAAGTACGGCGCTGGTGTTGCTAGCGCGAACCTTCTGCGCCGCGTATACCGCAAGACCAACACCAATCAACAGGGTTGAGCCATTGAACAGTGGGACGATAAATGGGGTGCTCGACCCAAGCTGTTGGAAACCGGCGATTCCGATGCCAAGCACGGTAACTGCAATGATCGTTCCGAATGGATTTGCACGTCCCGGCTTAATGGTGGTCGTTCCCAACATTGCACCCGCAAAAACAGGTAGTAGGTAGTCTGGGCCGGTTCCAGCAGAACCGATCTGCAAACGGCTGGCTAGAACGATTCCAGCAAAGCCCATTAGGAGACCAACTGCGATCCAGACTCCGAAAATGTATCGCTTAGGTCGGATACCACTTAGTTCAGCAGCTTTTCGATTGCCACCGAGTGCATAAAGGTAGCGACCAACGACTGTGAATTCGAGCACTAGCCAAAGTCCAACGACAATCACAACAATGTAAACGAGCGAGATAGGAGCACCGAAGAAGTTTCCGGCATATATAGCCACGAACTCCTTTGGTAGGTCTCCCATAACCTGCAGTGAATCCGTGTACCAGTTTGAGATCGCGTAGAGGACCGTGCCCACGCCGAGGGTGGCGATAAACGAGTTGATTTTCACTACTGTTACGAAGAACGCATTAGCAGCACCGATGGCTGCTCCAACGAGTAGAACAAGGATGACTGAAAGCTGCCATGGAAGGTGATCACGAACGATGAAACCAAGGGCCAGAATGTGAGTCAGACCAATTCCATAACCCAGAGATAGGTCCTGTTCTCCAACAACCAAGACCAGCATTTCAGCTAGGGCCAGCATGATGATGATGACTTCGGCATCGAAAATCGCCAAAGCGGTCATCGGAGATGCAAACGTTGCAGGCAACAATGCCGAGAAAATTCCGATTAGCAAAAGGCCTATGAATGGAAGACCGTATCGAGAGCCGATTAGACCCAAACGCTGTTTGCTGTTCATTTAGTGGCCGCTTTCTTGTTTTCGGTGTGTGAGCCGGAACTGTAATGAATGATTGAATCGGTGGTGATGTCCGCCCCGACCAAGTCCTTCACGACCTGGCCTTTGTCAAACACGAGCACCCTGTGACAGATAAGCGAAAGCTCCTCAAAGTCCGACGATACGATGACAAAAGTTCGTCCCTTTTCAGCCGCATCTGCAATGATTCGATAAATCTCGGCTCGTGCACCCACATCGATACCCATAGTTGGCTCTTCTAGAACGAGCACTTCAGCATCGGTTGCGAGTAGTCGACCAAGGATTACCTTCTGCTGGTTTCCGCCACTTAGGGTTCCACCAGCCACCTCAGGGGAGCGAGGTCGGACTCGCAATGCATTTGCGATTACCTGAGCAGCCTTATGTTCGCGAGCAGTTCCGTTCCATGAGAGAGGTTTCTTACCGAAAGCCCCCGGGTTAATGAAAAGGTTTTCCCGAACTGTAAGCGTCATCGCAAGACCTTCAATCTCGCGTCGGCTGCTTCCAAATCCGACTTTTGCTCTCATCCATTGGGTGGCTTTCCGCCCGTGCGGCATGACCGTGTCGTCGACTGAGAGAGACTCGAAGTGAATCGGTGCAATTCCTGCCAGGCCTCGGCCTAATAGTTCCTGACCGCTGCCTCTGAGGCCTGCGAACCCCAGGATTTCTCCCTTGCGGATATCAACCCGGGGAATGGCAGCTTGATCTTGTGCCAACGCGATTTGAGTTAGAGACACATAGTGCTTGGTTGAAGCGATTTCTGCCAACTTCAGCTTTTCGGGAAGCTTGCTTCCGACAATCATGTGAACTAGTTCATCTCGAGACAAGGTTCCAAGCGGTGCTGTCTTTATTAGACGACCATCGCGAAGGACAGTCACAACGTCTGCAATGCGATCCACTTCATCTAGTCGGTGTGTCACGTAAAGAATTGACACGCCTCTGGCTTTCAGCTTTGCAATAACTTCAAAAAGGATGTCAACATCACGGTCAGGCAAGCTCGCTGTAGGTTCATCGAGAACTAATACTTTGCACTCGTCGTTAATAGCGCGGGCAATAGCAATAATCGATCGGTCGGCTCTGGACAACTCGCTCACCAGCGCATCGAGTGGAAGCTTCGCGCCAATGACAGAGAGCGCAGCCTCCGCATTCTTGCGCACCTTGCTCCAGTTGATGAGGCCGGCGCGCTTGGCAAATCCCTGGCTCATGGCAACTGCTTCTGCAACAGTTTGGGTGTCGACGAGGGCGAGTTCCTGGTGGATGAACGAAACCTGGTCGGCAGGAGCCTTGCCGTCGATCAGAACGACACCTGAATCAGGGGTGTAAACACCCGCAAGGATCTTGATGAGGGTTGACTTGCCTGCGCCATTCGCGCCTAAAAGCGCGTGTACTTCTCCGGGGGCCACGTCAAATGAGACGTCGTCGAGAGCGACCGTAGCGTCGAAGGCTTTTTTCAACCCTTGGAAACTAAGGCGAGGTGTGACTGCGGTGTCCATGCGAAAAAGTGTATCCACTTTTTTATTCCCAAAATACCGATTTTCGTCACGTTTCAATAACAGTCTGATTTTTCCTCTATTTATTAGGGAAGCAGCGGAAGAGAGATGACCCCAACAGGGCGATTTTCTGGCTAAAGTGGATACACTATTCATAGTTTCTGCTCAGCCAAAGGAGTCTCGATGTTCAAAGAAGACAAAGATCCCCGCGCAGCAATAGCCGCCGCCGGATACAAGAAACCACCGAAGGTCGCCCCTGAAGCAGACCTGCTCACTTTTGGCCCAAGTAGCGGTAAGACCCGTGAATGGGACCCGGCAGGCTACTACGTGCGAGGTCAAAACTTCCTGGTTCACTTTGTCTTGCCGGAAGTAGGGGCCGTATTCGAATCACACAACCATCCAGATGAGCAACTACTGCTACTTATCGACCCGGCGACCGAGTTGCTGGTGAAAACAGGAACTGAAGAAGTCACCGTAAAGGGCTATAGTCTGCTCGTGATTCCACCCGGTAGTTCAAGCGTTAAGGTACTGAAAACCGGCAAGATTCAGCGCTTTCTAACTTCGAATAGCGCACCAGAGCTTACGAAATTGGCTTTGAACGCGAAGTCTTATGAGAATTTGAACGAGCAAGTGGCTCCCTGCGTTAGCTGGCCTGAACCGATCAACGGATACAAGGTGAGGGTTTATAGCCTCGATGTTCCTGACCAGCCAGGTCGATTCGGCCGCATCTGGCGAACCCGCGACTTTATGATCAACGTCTTCGCTCAGCAAATTGGCCCCCGTGACAAAGAGAAACTTTCGCCACACGATCACTGGGACTTCGAGCAATGTTCAGTTGGTATCGAAGGCTCATTTGTCCACCACCTGCGCTGGCCATGGGGCACAAATCGAACAGAGTGGCGTGAAGACCAGCACACACTGGCTCCAAGCCCATCGGTCCAAATAATTCCACCAACAGTAGAGCACACCACCGAAGCCGTTGGTACAGACGTCAACCAGCTAATTGATTTCTACTGCCCGCCGCGCGTCGATTTCTCAATCATGCCCGATTGGGTGTTGAACGCTGACGAATACCCGATGCCTGAGCTTTAGTCTTGAACTGGGAAACAGTAGTTCTATTAGTTTTTGCCGGAGTCGCGGCCGGACTTGGAGGTTCCACCACTGGAATTGCTTCTGTGTTCAGCTACCCAGCTCTACTGCTAAGCGGACTATCCCCCATTGACGCCAATGTGACGAACTCGGTAAGCCTCACATTCCTCAGCATCGGCTCCACGATCGGATCATATCCAGAGTGGCGGCCGAAAATCGATCTGCTAAAACGGCTTGCCCCGGCAACTTTTTTAGGCGGCCTTGCTGGTTCGCTTATCTTGCTCATGAGCCCACCCGAAGGGTTTGAAAAGGTTGTTCCTTTCCTTTTGGTTTTAGCCTCGATTGTGATTTTGATTCCAGTCACGCGTGCTCGATTAGGTGGCTCAGCTAAGCACTTACTTCTGTTGCAAGTCTTAGCCGGACTAGTCGGCATCTACTGTGGATATTTCGGTGCGGCATCGGGGACGATGACAATAGCGCTATTGATTCAAATGCTTGGGTTGAGTTTGCCGGTTGCTCACGCAATGAAGAACGTGCTTCTTGGTTTGGCAAACGGCGTAGCCGCGTTGCTTTTCATTTTCTCCGGACACGTTCATTGGCTGCCAGCCATTCCGCTGGCGGTGGGATTCTTTGTAGGCGGTCGACTTGGGCCGATTGTTGTGCGAAAGGCACCTCAGAAAGCCTTGAAGTATTTTGTTGCCTGCGCTGGAATAACTCTGGCCATTTGGCTTCTATGGAAGCAACTTGCTTGACCTCATACCATTTATGCCCAATGATAAATCCAACCTAGGAGCTCAACATGTCACTTAGAAGACTGCCAAACACCACGCTTGAAGTCTCACACCTATGCCTTGGAGGCAACGTCTTCGGATGGACCACCGATGAACCTCAAGGACACGCGGTCCTGAACGAGTTCTTGTCGCTCGGCGGCAACTTCGTAGACACAGCAGATGCGTACAGCGCATGGGTTCCAGGCAACGTCGGCGGTGAGAGTGAAGCAATCATTGGCAATTGGATGAAGTCCACTGGTAAACGATCGGATGTTGTGATCGCGACTAAAGTGGCCAAGCTTTCCGGCAGAGCAGGACTGTCACACGAGAACATCATCGCTGCCTGCAATGATTCGCTAGCGCGACTAAAAACCGACTACATCGACATCTACTACGCCCACGAGGATGACCAAAGCGTTCCCTTGGAAGAAACTCTTGCAGCCTTCACCGAGTTGCGCGATTCTGGCAAGATTCGCTACGCCGCGGCAAGCAACTATAAGGGCGCAAGATTGCTAGAGGCCTCGGAGGTTTCGAGGAGCAATGGTCTCATTGAGTACGTTGCACTTCAAAATGAATACAACCTATTAGAACGCGACCTTTATGAGGCGGACAGCATTCCGGCTCTTGAGAAGCTAGGTATCCCATCTGTGCCGTATTGGGCTTTAGCCAGCGGTTTCCTAACCGGTAAATATCGCCCGGGAGTCAATGTAGATTCTGTTCGCGCTGGCGACATGGGCAAGTACGCCACGGATGAAGGTTGGAACCTTCTCAGCAAGTTGGATGTGATTGCGGCTAACCACGGCACGACAATCTCGGCCGTTTCTCTTGCTTGGTTGCGTCAACAGCCGACCGTGCTAGCACCTATAGCAAGCGCACGCACAGTTGAGCAGCTTCACGACATCATGCCAGAGGTCACGCTAACTGCTGACGAACTCGAGCTGCTCGGGTAACGCGCTGGGGCTCTAGAGCAGCCCGGCCGCACTGGCACGGTGCACGATCTCGGCCCGTCGATGCGCGTTTAGCTTGCGTGATGCGTTTTGCAGGTGAAACTTCACCGTGCTTTCGCTAATAAAGGTCTTCTGCGCAATCTGCTTATTGCTTAGCCCCTGAGCCACGGCGCGGATAACCTCGAGCTCGCGGTCGGTCAGATGTTCGGCGGCTCCACGGGTCGAACCCAGCCCTCGGGCCACCATCGAACCAACACCTTTGCCAAGCACGGTCTCGCCATCTTGTACGGCCTTCACACCCTTGCCGAGTTCGTCGGCCTTGACGTCATCCTTGCAGAGATAGCCAGTCACGCCACGGCGCAGGGCCTCGACGACGATCATTTCGCTGAGCTTTTGGGCCAGCACCAGAATCTTGGTGCCAGGGTAACGATCGGTAACTTCTTCGCAGAGTTTCAAACCGCGAGTGGTGTCGTCGCCGAGGTCTAGGTCGATGATCAAAACATCGGGGCCGTGTTCATCTACGGCGTCTAGTGCGGCCTCATAGGTAGTTGCTTCGGCCACCACGGCCATGCCGGCATTGCGTTCAAGGATGCTTCGCAAACCCACGCGAGTAATCACATTGCGGTCGGCGACCACGATGCGAGTTTTGGCCAGGGGCGAGCGGCGCCCGAGAGTAATGTCTTGACGAACGTCGGTGTCCATGAGCCTCACACTACTCCTCCTCCTAGCCATTTGGCTAGGGGGTCAACTAGCCGTTCTGTGTGCTTACGGCTAGTCAGGTGTTTTCGTTATCGAACCGATATCAACGCGGGCGTAATCTCACAATCGTCAGGCGGCAATGATGCCGTCGCGAAACACAAAGTGGCTGGCAAGGGTGCCAGCTTCGAAAGGAAAATAGCAATGACCGTTTATGCACAGCCTGGTCAAGCCGGCGCCGTTATGGATTACAAGCCGCGCTATGACCACTGGATCGGTGGCCAGTATGTGGCACCTTCATCCGGCCAGTATTTTGAAAACCCATCGCCAGTTAACGGCCGTGTCTTCACCGAGGTTGCCCGAGGCAACGCGGCAGACATCGACAAGGCCCTAGACGCAGCTCACGCAGCATTCAAGACCTGGGGCAAGACCTCAGCCACCGAGCGCGCAAACATCATGAACCGCATCGCCGACCGCATGGAACAGAACCTCGAGAAGATCGCGGTTGCTGAGACCTGGGAGAACGGCAAGCCAGTTCGCGAGACCCTCGCAGCAGACATTCCTCTAGCCATCGACCACTTCCGCTACTTCGCTGGTGCACTTCGCGCCCAGGAAGGCTCACTGGGCGAGCTAGACCACGACACCGTCGCCTACCACTTCCACGAGCCACTAGGTGTGGTCGGTCAGATCATCCCTTGGAACTTCCCAATCCTGATGGCCGTCTGGAAGCTTGCCCCAGCAATCGCCGCCGGTAACTGTGTCGTTCTAAAGCCAGCCGAGCAGACCCCGGTTTCGATCCTTTATGTGATGGAGCTAATCGCCGACCTGCTTCCTGCCGGTGTTATCAACATCGTCAACGGTTTCGGTGTTGAAGCCGGTAAGCCACTTGCTTCTTCACGTCGCATTGCAAAGATCGCCTTCACCGGCGAGACCACCACCGGTCGCCTCATCATGCAGTACGCATCAGAGAACATCATCCCGGTCACCCTAGAGCTTGGCGGAAAGTCACCAAACATCTTCTTCCGTGACATCGCGGATGAGAACGACGCGTTCTACGACAAGGCAATCGAAGGTTTCAACATGTTCGCCCTAAACCAGGGTGAAGTATGTACCTGTCCTTCACGTGCCCTAATCGACGCACCGATCTACGACAAGTTCCTTGCTGACGTGATGGTTCGCACCAAGCAGATCATCCAGGGCAACCCACTAGACACCGCAACCATGATTGGTGCGCAGGCATCGAACGACCAGCTAGAGAAGATCTTGAGCTACATCGAGATCGGCAAGCAGGAGGGCGCCAAGCTACTTATGGGTGGCCACCGCGTCGACCTTGGTGGTGACCTATCGGGTGGTTACTACGTTGCACCGACCATCTTCGAAGGCACCAACAACATGCGCATCTTCCAGGAGGAGATCTTCGGCCCAGTGGTTTCAGTCGCTAAGTTCGATGGATTCGAGCAGGCCATGGAGATCGCCAACGACACCCTTTACGGCCTCGGCTCGGGTGTCTGGACTCGCAAGATCAACACCGCATACCGCGCCGGTCGCGAGATTCAGGCCGGTCGCGTCTGGACCAACTGCTACCACGCCTACCCAGCACACGCTGCGTTCGGTGGTTACAAGTCATCAGGTATCGGTCGCGAGACCCACAAGATGATGCTTGACCACTACCAGCAGACCAAGAACCTTTTGGTCAGCTACTCAGAGAGCAAGTTGGGCTTCTTCTAAAATGAATCAAACTCCTGAGAGGGGAGTCGCTCCGGCGGCTCCCCTTTACGGCTCTCTTCCGGTGCGCATCGAGACCACACCGGCCGCGGATGATTTGCTGCGCAAGCTCACCTCTATTCACGGGCCACTCATGTTTCACCAGTCGGGCGGTTGCTGTGACGGCTCGGCACCGATGTGCTACCCGGCCGGAGAGTTTCGAGTCGGCGCCGCCGACGTTTTGCTCGGTGAGCTTTTTGTGGCCGAGATTGCCGAACCGATTAAGGTCTGGATTTCGCTCGAGCAGTTTGAATACTGGCAGCACACCCACATCACCATCGATGTGGTGCCTGGCCGCGGCGGCGGCTTCTCACTAGAAACCCCCGAGGGCATGCGCTTCATAATTCGCTCACGCCTCTTCAGCGACGCCGAAGCGATGGAATTGCTCGGCAAGCCGGTGCTGCTCGGTGACGGGCAACTTAAGGTTGTTTAGCGCCACAGGGTAAAGTTGGCATCGATGAACACCCTGGTAATCATGCCCACCTACAACGAGTCGATGAATATCGAGCACTCGGTTACGGGCCTGTTTGCGCACAATCCAGAACTTTCGCTACTGATTGTTGACGACGGCAGCCCGGATGGCACTGGCGCGATTGCCGACCGACTTGCCGCCTCAGATACTCGCATCAGCGTCATGCACCGAACCGAAAAGGCTGGTCTTGCAGGCGCATACAAAGCCGGTTTCGCCTGGGGCATCGAGCGCGGGTTCGACTACCTGGTTGAGATGGACGCCGACGGCAGCCATCGAGCTCAAGATCTTCCATCCTTGTTGGCGGCCGCGCCAAGCAGCGATCTCGTGATTGGTTCGCGTTGGATCAAGGGCGGCAAAGTAGAGAACTGGCCATTGCGCCGAAAGTTGCTTTCTCGCGGCGGCAACATCTATGCGCGTTTCATGTTGGCTTCGCAGGTGCACGACATGACCGCTGGTTTCCGTGTTTACAAGGCGAGCCTGCTCAAAGGCCTGAACCTAAATGACCTAAGTGCGCGAGGCTATTCGTTTCAGATTGAGATGACTCGCAAAACCCAGCAGGCAAAGGCGAAAATAACCGAGGTTCCAATCACCTTCATTGAGCGCGAGCACGGCGTCTCAAAGATGAGTCAGTCGATTGTGCTTGAAGCGATGTGGCTCGTGACCAAGCTTGGTCTGAAGCGACTTTTCGGTCGCTAGTTACTTGTATTCGCCGACGAGGCGAACAGCGCCACCGTCAACACCCTTGGCACCCTGCACATAGTCGGCAAGTGCCGCGCCGGTAGGGGCATCCTGGATTTCACCGAGGTTCCAGGTGTGCACACCTAGCTTGGTTAGCGACTCGGCAACCGCCTCGGCCTTGTCGGCCTCAACAACGACTGCCTGGCCAAGCCCTAGGTTCCACGTGCCTTCGACAGACTCGAGCGAGAATCCACCCCAGCCAGCTAGAACCTTGAAAACCTCTTGAGGTGCCCAGCTCGAACGGTGAACGTCGAGGGCAACCCCCTGCGGAAGAACGCGTGCGATGTTCGCCGCGATGCCTCCACCGGTGATGTGCGACATTGCGTGAACTGCCGAACCCAGCTCGCTCTCGAGCAGGCTGTTCAAAACTCCGGTGTAAAGGGCGGTTGGCTCGAGCAGCTTCTCGCCGAGCGAAATGCCGGCAAACTCAGGAACCTGGTCGGTGTATGAGAAACCCTTGTCGCGCACGATCTTGCGAACCAGCGAGTATCCGTTTGAGTGCAGACCTGAAGAAGCCATGCCAAGCACAACGTCGCCAACGCGAACGTTCTGTGGGCCAAGCAACTTAGCCGCGTCAACCACACCAACTGCGGCACCGGCAACGTCATAGTCGTCGACACCAAGCAGACCAGGGTGCTCGGCGGTCTCGCCACCGACGAGGGCAACACCAACCGCCGAACAAGCCTCGGCGATGCCTCGAACGATGTCGGCGATGCGCTCTGGGATGACCTTGCCACAAGCGATGTAGTCGGTCATGAAAAGTGACTTCGCGCCAACTACGACGATGTCGTCGACAACCATTCCGACTAGGTCTTGACCGATGGTGTCGTGCTTGTCGATTGCCTGAGCAATAGCCACCTTGGTGCCGACGCCGTCGGTTGAGGTTGCCAAAAGCGGGCGGTCATAAGACTTCAAGAACGAGACGTCCATCATGCCGGCGAAGCCGCCGAGGCCGCCCATTACTAGGTCGTTGTGAGTCGCGCCAACGGCACGCTTCATAAGTTCTACGGCTAGGTCGCCTGCTTCGGTGTCGACTCCGGATGCTGCGTATGCGTTAGACATCGTGCGCTTTCTTTAGGGCTAAATCTAGTTAGTTGGCTTCGGCATCGCGAACGATGCTGTCTAGCTCAGAGTCAGGGCCTGGGTTGCAGGCGGCTGGGTCGGTGTCGTCAGACGCGCTACCGGCTGGGCGCTCGAGCAGGTTCTTGCCGAGGCGCTCGGCCAAAGGCAACTCGATCGGATACTTTCCGGTGAAGCAAGCGGTGCAAAGCTTTGATTCCTCTTGGCCGGTGGCGGCGATCATGCCATCCTTGGTCAAATAACCGAGGGTGTCGGCACCGATTGAGGCGCGCACATCTTCAACGCCCAGGCCGGTTGCGATTAGCTCGGCGCGGGTTGCGAAGTCGATGCCATAGAAACAAGGCCAGGTGATCGGTGGCGACGAAATGCGCACGTGAATCTCGGCGGCGCCAGCCTCGCGAAGCATTTGAACCAGAGCGCGCTGGGTGTTGCCGCGAACAATCGAGTCGTCGATAACGATGATGCGCTTGCCACGGATGACCTCGCGCAGCGGGTTCAACTTGAGACGAATACCACGCTGGCGAATGGTCTGCGAAGGCTGAATAAAGGTGCGGCCGACGTATGCGTTCTTGACCAGACCGTGACCGAAAGGAATGCCCGACTGCTCAGAGAAACCAATCGCTGCCGGAGTGCCCGACTCTGGTGTCGGAATTACAAGGTCGGCTTCGACCGGGTATTCGCGAGCAAGCTGGCGACCCATCTCGACGCGGGCTTCGTAAACGTTCTTACCGTTGATCGAGGTGTCTGGGCGGGCCAGGTAAACATACTCAAAGACGCAACCGGCACGCTTGGTCTCGGCGAAGCGAGTTGAGCGAAGGCCGTTCTCATCGATCGCGATGAGCTCGCCAGGCTCGACCTCACGAACCAGCGAAGCACCAACGATGTCTAGCGCTGCGGTTTCAGAGGCAACTACCCAACCGCGCTCTAGGCGACCTAGAACTAGCGGGCGAACACCCTGTGGGTCGCGGGCGGCATAGAGGGTCTGCTCATCCATGAAGACGAGGCAGAAAGCACCCTTTACCTTTGGTAGCAACTCGAGAGCGGTTGCTTCGAGTGAGTGGTCTTGGTCGCCGGCCATAAGTGCGGTTAGCACTGCGGTGTCGGTGGTGTTTCCGCCGGTGATCTCGTTGGTGCCCTGGTTCGGGTAGCGAGCCTTGAGCAGATCAAGCAGGTCGGCGGTGTTGGTCAGGTTTCCGTTGTGCGCAAGGGCAACCGTGCCGGCCGAGGTGCGGCCCAGGGTTGGCTGTGCGTTGCGCCAGTGCGATGCGCCCGTGGTCGAGTAGCGGTTGTGGCCAACTGCGATGTGACCAACCAGGCTCTCGAGGGCTGACTCAGAGAAGACCTGAGAAACGAGACCCATGTCTTTATAGACCAGGATTTTCTTGCCGTCAGAGGTGGCAATACCGGCCGATTCTTGGCCGCGGTGCTGAAGTGAATAGAGGCCGAAGAAGGCTAGCTTTGCAACTTCTTCGCCAGGTGCCCAGACGCCGAAAACGCCACACTGGTCTTGAGGTGATTTGTCGTCGGCAGTTACAGAAATGTCTAGATTTAGGTTGCCGTCTCCACGTATCACCCCTCTAGTTTAGTGGCTTCCAGGGTCTTCGAGCGAGCGCTGCCGATTCGATCAAGGATGACGGCCGCGGTGATTCCGAGCCCAGCACCGATGGCGACCGAGAATGCGACCAAATATCCAAGGATGGATGCCGCACTTCTAGCCTCAGGAGCGATGCTCGCGTTAAGAATGAGAGCGATGATCAAACCGAGGATTCCACCGGTCAAAAGGAACGGTAGAAACTTCGGCGAGCGCCGAATGGTGACCTGCTCGGTCTTCAAAGTGGTTTTAGCCATACCTCTATTGAACACGATTTGAGTTCGGGGTATTTCGTGGGGTTCACTGGCAACCGTGGCTCACAGGTATCTCTCAGCCTGACCCGTGAAACTTGCGAAATGACTTCTTTGCGCAAAGACCTGATGGTCAAGGTTCCCGCGGTTACCGCATTCTTCTGGATCATCAAGGTGCTAGCCACCACGGTCGGCGAAACCTTTGCCGACTTTCTAAACGGCAGCCTCGCCGACGCCTGGGGCCTGACCGACGCCCAAGGCCTTCAGGCGGTTTCGGCCATCATGGGCTCGGCGCTCGTAATCATGCTGATTGTGCAGTTCTCCGTCCGTCGCTACATCCCAGTGATTTATTGGCTCACGATTGTTCTGATCTCGGTCGCTGGCACACTGATCACCGACAACTTGCACGACGGCCTCGGAGTCGAGCTGTGGGTCACCACGCTGGTGTTCGGCGTGGCCCTCATCGTCGTGTTTGCAATCTGGCACCGCAGCGAGCGCACCCTCGCCATGAAGTCAATCAAAACCCGCAAGCGCGAGGCGTTCTATTGGTTGGCCATCTTGTTCACCTTTGCCCTCGGCACCTCGGCCGGCGACCAGTTCGCCGAGTCATTCAACTTCGGCTTCGCGGCATCCTTGGCGATTTTTGCCGCCGGAATCGCTTTCGTAGCTCTGCTCTGGAAGCGCCGCCTGATCAGTGAGGTCACCGGTTTTTGGATCTGCTACATCCTCACCCGACCACTCGGCGCCTCACTCGGTGACCTGCTTTCACAGAGCCACAAGGATGGCGGTCTCGGCCTCGGCCCGAACAACACCAGCTACATCTTCTTGACCCTGATTTTGTTGTCGGTGGCTTTCTTGAGCGTGACAAAGAAAGACGAGATCCGGGCATAAATTCATTGACAGATGGGTTTTAGTTAGGGTAGCCTAACCTCACTACTCAGTCAGAGAATACTGACCCAACGAAAGTCGAAAATTGATCTCAAACCTCTTGATTGGTCTGCGCGAAGGGCTCGAAGCTGCCCTAGTAGTCAGCATCTTGATCACGTATTTGGTTAGAACCGGTCGCAACAAGAGCATCAAGTTTGTGTGGCTCGGAGTCTTTTCGGCGATCGTTGTGAGCATGGGCCTTGGAGCCCTACTGACCTTCACCACCGTCTCACTTCACGTAAACCCTCACGCCGAAGAAATCTTCGCGGGTTCGATGTCGGTTCTAGCCGTCGCTTTGGTCACCTGGATGATCGTCTGGATGCGCAATGCCGGCAAGAAGATGAACGCCGAGCTGGAAGGCAAGCTTGAGACCGCGGTGGTTGGCGGCGCGCTAACCGTTGCCGTTATGGCATTCGCTTCGGTGGCTCGCGAGGGCATCGAGACCACTTTCTTCTTCTTTACCGCCGTGCAGGCTGCCGGATCAACCGTTGGCCCGGTCATCGGTTTTACCTTGGGAATCTTGATTTCGGCTGGACTTGGCGTCTTGCTCTACCGTCGTGCGATCAAAATCAACATGCGCCGCTTCTTCAGCGTCACCAGCTACTTCTTGATTCTGGTTGCCGCCGGCGTTCTCTCTTACGGAATCAGCGACCTCGCCGAGGCCGGCATTGTGCCAGTGAACCTGGGCACCGCGTTCGACCTTTCGGCCACCATCAGTGAAGACAGCTGGTTCGGTGCGCTGGCTAAGGGAATCTTCAACTTCAATGCTCAGACCAGCTGGCTATCGGCCATCACTTGGATGGTTTACGTTGCCTTCACTGTCTGGTTTTACAACCGCAAGCCGAAGAGCGCCTCGGCAACCAAGGTTGCTGCTCCGCTAAAGACCAAGGATGCGGTCAAGGCTGCTAAATAAGCGGTAGGACTTCGCTGAGATCGGCGCGGGTGCCAGAGGCAGAGACTTTGCCGGCGGCAACCGCGTCGCTCCATTTAAGCGCTCCGGTCGCGACCGCAAACCAAGTCTCGGGTGACATCTCGACCACATTAGGTGGGGTTCCGCGAGTGTGACGCGGGCCCTCAATGCACTGGGTGGCACCGAGCGGTGGCACGCGAACTT
>Ga0228701_1000586_pt1 | contig 29136 bp, 26 predicted proteins | sample McNCre117_Aug_MG_2_FD_178017 | JGI IMG/M metagenome (GOLD analysis project Ga0228701, IMG submission 178017) | Freshwater microbial communities from McNutts Creek, Athens, Georgia, United States - 11-17_Aug_MG | ecosystem: Environmental > Aquatic > Freshwater > Creek | place: USA: Georgia... | reverse complement strand
ACTGGTGCGGGTGAACCTGACGGAGCCGAAGAGTTTCATCAGTGCCTCGGATTGGACACGAAACGCATCACCAGATCAGGGCCCTGGTGATGCGTTTGACGTCATGAGTGTTGGTGATCAAAATCCGGCGGGACCAAGACATTGCTAGCCCCGCCGGCAATGGATCAGAAGTCGCGCTTGAATTCGATGCCGAAATTTCGCGGACGCAGATAGTTTGAATAAACGTAAAGCGGCGGACCAGCCGGAGGGAATTTCGCCGTTGTATCGGCACGGTCAAACACGTTGTCAGCAAACACCGTGAGCTTGCCCCAACGCCCAGCCAGAGATGTTCCAAGATAGAGCTGGCTGGTTGGCTGGTTGACGAAAGCCGCCGTGTTGGCCGGATCCGAGAACGTTGCCGAGGCCCACCGATAACGGCTGTCCAGACTGAACGTCAGATCGCTGGTCACAGCCCTTTCGTAATGTGCCGAAGCCGTGACCTTATTCTTGGAATTGACCGGCAGTTCGCTTCCCGAAGGAACGATCACATGGCCGAAGCCATCAACCACATCACCGTCGATCGCCGAATTGTTGTAGGCATAGGTCAAGCCCACACTCAGGGCAGAGGTCAGGTTGCCGTCAATTTCAACTTCTACACCGTCGGCCTTGGCTTTGCCCGCGTTGCGGACATAGCTGAACACGCCATCGTTGGTGCGGAACGGCAACTGCAGATCCCGCCAATCGTTATGATAAACGAACACGTTGGCTGTCCAGCCGGCAAACGGCGTCGTCTTCAGGCCGATTTCAAAGGCATTGAGCGAATCCGCCCCGAACTGCTTCGTCGCGTAGGTATAGGTCGAAACCGGCAATGTATTGGCGCCGCCGCTGCGGAACCCCTGAGAATAGCGAGCAAAGACCAATGCATTTGACGATAGCTTGTAGGTCAGGCCAATCTTGGGAGATGTGGCACTTGAACTATCATTACCCGACTGCACGCTTCCCGCTGGCGGGAAACCGAGCGGGAAAGCAGAACCCGTCAGCTGCTTCACAGCGAAGGACTTGTCGTCCTTAAAATAGCGCACGCCAGCCTGCACCGAAAACTTCTCGGTCAGATCATAATCGACATCGGCAAAGACAGCCCAGGCATCACCCTTCTGATCGCTGTGTGAGAGCGGCGCATCAACTGCCGAGATCGCCGGCACATTGAACACAAACCCGTCTTCAACCGAGCGGCTTTCATGCTTGAAATAGCCCCCCAGTGTCCACCGAAGCGAGGTATCACCGTTGGACACAAGGCGCACCTCTTGCGTAAACGCCCGACTGCGGACCCGGAAAATCGACTGAGCGGTGGCTCTGGGCAACATGAACGGGGGAAATGCTGCGGGAAGCGCAGTCGTCAGATCACGCGCAGAGTCATAGGATGACGTGGTCAGCGACGAGGCGGAAACCAGCGTCGCGATGCCGGTGTCGAGGCTGACGGTAAGTGCCCCCACATCCAATCGCCCCTCTGACGGAGAAAGACCGCCGACCGGCCCCGCGCCATACGCTGCCGCCACCCTGTGCGGATTGAGCTCATCACGATCAGTCGAGATGAAGTCACGAATCTTGCTACGTCCGACTTGGTAAAATGCATCGATAGTGAGCGCAGTGTTCGGCGTATAGCGGACGGCGATCCGCCCATCAGTCAACTTGGACGTGTTGCTATCTTTGACGCTGATATCTGGAATATCGATCCAGCCCGGAAGATTACGGTAACTACCGGCAAGGCTGACAGCAAGAACGTCGCGGATCAGAGGAACGTTAGCGTTGGCCTGAGCAGACCATCCTTGCCCGCCATGTTCGGTCGAATAGGCGCCAACTTTCGCGCGTCCGAACGTGCTGGTGCTGTCCGGCTTGCGCGTAATGATACGCAGCGTGCCGCCCTCTGCACCGTCACCGAACAGCGTTCCCTGCGGTCCGCGCAAAACTTCAACCCGTTCGATGTCCAGCAAGGACACCTCCGGCATGAAACCCGGAACGTAAGACATGACGGTTTCATCAATATAGAAACCATTGACCGATGCTGACTGGTTGCTGCTCGAAAGATCACTTGCCCCACGGATAGTCAGGCGCATCGCACCCGGATTGAGGGCCGCAATCGAAACCCCGGCAACGCTATTCCCAAGTTCCTGCACCGACGTGATGCCCTGACGCTCGATGGCTTCGCCCTTGATGGCATACAAGCTGATTGGAACATCTTGCGCAGCCTCTTCACGCTTCTGTGCGGTAACGATGATGGTGCCATCGTTGTCGACTACTTCTTCCGCATGAGCTGCGGGTGCCGACAGCAACATCGTCGCAACGGAAATGGCACTCACACCGATATTTAGGGTTCGCATGATTTATCCTACCTAATACAATTATTTGTTAGATTTTGATTTTCTGTCCGACTCAGCCTCTTCCAGAGAGCCTTGGTCGGTAGTGCTTGTCAGATCCATGGAGTCATTTGCCGCTGCCGAAGACGCCGGGCGGGCTGCTGAACGTTTGGAACGCTGCGGCGACGGCGCCGAGCCCCCCTCGGCTCCATCCGCATTCAAGATCAGAGGCATGCCGGTGCGACCGCCGCCGACAATGACGGTTTTCGAATTCGGTGAAGTAGCCAGTCGCAACGTGGCCTCGATGCCCCGCCAGCGCAGATAGTTTTCCGAGATACCCGTTTGCACAATTTGCTGGAAATCACGGATGCCTTCGGCCTCAACGCGCTTGCGCTCACTTTCGAGCTTTTCACGTTCAATACGGAAGACGTATTCCTGCTGAACCTGCTGCTGCTCTTCCTTTTTCTCGATCGCATCGCGAACACGATCGGGCAAACGCACCTCGGTGATCACAACATCAACCAGCTCGATCAACGGCACATAGCTTGGATGACGGGCTATGCTTCTTGATCTCTTCAGAAAACCAAAAAACATATCCGAATCGTCTTGATTGCTACCCTCATCGATCAAATTTCTATTTTTTGGATCAACGACCCCGCTGTAAATTCTATTCTGCAATTCAGACCTTTTCGGACCGTACACTTCATCAGATGAATAAAATGACGACTCTTTTCTGACTACAGAATTGATTGCCGGATCAAGAAGAACATGGGCGAATTGAGGTCCAATAATTTTGTGAAGGCGTCCAGCCGCCGTTGCGTGAATTCTATAGCGATAAATAACTCCCAACCTGACATGCAACCCTTCCCTGGTCACAGCTTCGAATTGGGATTGACGCACTTGAACACGAGTATTGTAGAGAATCACATCGTTCCAGGGCAGAACCAGTCGCAGCCCTTCCTGCAGAGGACGCCCGACCATTGTGCCTCCGAAAAGAGGACTGAATACGACCCCAACCTGCCCTGCCGGCACAACCACAGTGATGTAGGGCCAGCAAACTGCTAAAATAAAAGAAAATACCAGGGTGCGTAAGATTATCTTGGCGCGTTTCCGGAGGATATACGCGCGTATTCCACCAAAAAATCTACGCGACCGGCTGGCAGGCAAGCCATCGTGGCTATCGGATTCATCACTCACGAACGAGGATCCTTGCCGCTTTTTGAATTACCGTTTTCACTCTCGTCTGGCGCGATAAGCACGACCACAATCCCCGTAACGGGGGTTAAGACGAGCGACACCACAAGGTGCAAAAGAAATCCGCCCCGCTTACCAATGCCAAGCAGGGCGACCAAAAGCGACAATACTACGTAAAGGGCTCCCTGGAGCATTAACCCACCTATACATTAGGCAGATGCCATCGATCTTTCATCAAGATCGATGGCATCCAATGACTTATTACTTAAGCTTAGCGGCTTCGAATTCAGACTTGAAATGAGCACGAAGCTTTTCTGCATTGAGGTCGAGCAACGTGCCGCCCGCTTCAAAATGCTGGGTGAAAACCCGGCCAAGCGCGATCGTCGCAGCGCTGGCAAGCGCCGGAACCAGGGCTGCCCCGGCGATCGTCCCAATAACGGGAATGGACTTAACCAAGGAGCCGCCACCGGCAGCAGCAAGCGCCACAGGCAGGCTACCACCAAGAACCGAGCCGACGATGACCCGAAGATGTTCTTTGCTGGTTTGGAAGCCATAGATTTCAGCAATATCGCGGATCATAGCGTATTGAGCGCTGCTAACGCTGGCGATATCCAGAACCGGCACAGGGATGAAGCCCAGGCCAGCCGATACAGCTGCATACTTCTTGATCAGTGATTTGATCCGCGCTTCACGCTCTGCCTCAGGGCTAAGCGGGGCGGTCGGGACGACTTCGGATTTCTCGATTTGCGTCTGCGCACTCATGAGTAACTCCAATCCTAAAATTTGGCGGACTATTAATAAAACCGCCGACTTCTGTCCTAAAATGACGCAACAGCCCCCAACCCCAACCCCCAAAAAGGGGTGTCTTTGTGGTCCTCCAGAATGCGAATGACAGAATTGCACGAACAGCGGTGGAGGCATGTTTCGCGTCAAACGCTTCAGCGTTTGTCGAAAGAATATGCGCTTATTCCGCAAATATTTTTACCCAAATTGGGGGTCGAAATTGCACAATCTCTACCGCTTGTTCCAACGAGACACTGACCTCCTGACGAAGCCATTTATCAGACTGGCGGTATTGTCAGGGCTGGCGAACGCGGCCGTGCTAGCGATCGTGAATATGTCAGTGCAACGCAGTGCCGAGGGCTCTGCAAGCCAATTGCGGGGTCTACTGCTTTTCTGCCTTGCGATAGGCATCTACGGCTACAGTCAGAAAAAGCTGATGATTGATACCTGCGAGTCCGTAGAACGCCTCATCAGTGAATTGCGCCAACGCCTTCTGGAAGCAGTGCGGGGTGCCGAACTGCTGGATATCGAACGGATCGGCAAGGCGGAGATTTTTGGCAATCTCAGCCGGGAAACGCAGGTCCTGTCGCAATCGATGCCCAATATCGTGGTGGCAGTTCAGTCGGCAATCCTGCTCACAGCGGCGATGATCTATCTGTTCTTCCTATCGAAGCTGGCGTTCATCCTCTTGGCCGCGTTTACTGCGATTGGTGCGGCATTCCACCTGGCCCGAGCCAAGCAGGCTAACGAACATATACTCACGGCAGCGCGCAACGACGACAAGTTGATCGAGGGTTTTTCTGATGTCATCGACGGCTTTCGCGAGGTCAAAATCAACCAGGCGAAATCAGACCAACTTGGTTATGCCATTGGTGCAGTTTCTCGTCAGTCCTACCAATCCAGAGTCACTGTGCATGCGCTCAATGCGCACGACTTTGTCTTGTCGCAGCTGACCTTTTTCGCCCTCACCGGCCTGATGGTGTTCGTCGTCCCAGCTTTCGGCGGCATTGATACCAAGACGATCACGATGACTACCACCGCAACGCTGTTCATGCTTGGCCCCGTCGGAGCGTTGGTCGGCAATTTCCCGGTATTCAATAATGCAGAAGCGGCAGCGCAGCGCATTCAGGAACTGGAACAGAAACTCCTAGCCCGCAGCATTCGCCGTCCTCGGTTTGGCCAGCTCGATACATTTGCAAACTTCGAGGAAATCGTAATCGACAGCCAATCGTTTTCCTATCCTGCAGCTGACGGAGAGGTCGCATTTGCAGTTGGCCCCAACAGCCTAACTATCAAGCGCGGGGACTGCATCTTCATCACCGGCGGAAACGGCTCAGGCAAGACGACTTTCATAAACCTTCTGCTGACGCTGATCCCGTCAGCAAGTGGCCGGATCAAGATCGATGGGGTCGTTGTCAACGACGACAACGTCGCTGCCTATCGAAACCTCTTTGCCGTCATCTTTTCAGACAACCACCTCTTCCAGACGCTTTACGGCACCGAACCGTTCACACCTACTGAGGCCAACCTGCTGCTCGAGGAAATGGAAATCCTGCACAAGACGCAGATCATCGACAATCGCTACACAAATACCGATCTCTCGGGTGGGCAACGGAAACGAATGGCCCTGGTAAGCGCGCAGCTTGAGCACAAGCCGATCCTGGTGCTGGATGAATGGGCAGCCGATCAGGATCCGTTATTCCGCAACAAATTCTATCGTCATATCCTGCCGGCATTACGGGACCAAGGCTACACGATCATCGCCATAACGCACGACGACCGGTTCTTCGACGTGGCAAACGTCCGGCTGCACATGGAAGACGGCGTGCTACATTCGATGTCGTGAAGCTGTGCCCTTGGTCGCCGCTTAATTGGCCACGGGTAACGCAATCTCTATCGAGGTCCCGCGGCCTTGGGCCTGATTACTCATAGCGCGAACCGAGCCGCCCCAGCTTTCAACGAATGTCTTGACCAGATAGAGTCCCAATCCGGTTCCTTCCGCCTTGCTCGATGAAAGCAGCTCGAACATCTGATCATAGTTGGCATCGGCGACGCCTTTGCCAGTGTCGTGGAAACCGATCAACAGGCTCTCCGGACCGTCTTCTCGGGTAATTCGCAGTTCAACCAAAAGCCTGCGCTCGCCTGACAATGCCTTGGAATCGTCGAATGCTTCCAGCGCATTTGACGCTAGATTGAACATTATGCGCTCCAACATCACCGGATTGGCGCGAATGACCCTGCCGGCGGCCGAATCCGAGATTACGAGCGTCGCCTCTACAAATCGACGCTTCGCTTCGGACAGGAAGATCGGAAAAACGCGCTTGAGCAGTTGCTCGCAATCCACATCTTCTTGATCGACCCTTTTTTCTCGGATTAGTCTGCGTAGGTTTTCCACCACGCCCGCCGCGCGATCGATGAGACGCAGCACTCCCGAACTGTGTTGCACCAACTCCTCTGGCCCGAGCCCCTTCTGCAGAGCCAAAACGTCCATCGCTGATCGCGCCGCCTGTAACGGCTGCGAAATTTCATGCACCACTCCTGCGCCCAATAGGGACAAGGTGCTCATTGCAGAAAAGCGAGAGTTGAGGATCATCATCCGATCCCGCTCTTCTATTAACCGTTGAGTTTCCCGGGCATGGTCTTCAGCCATCTTCTGGCGAACACGCAGCTGATCGGCCTCTAAGCGCATAGCCAGTGCACGCGCCTCCGCACGCTGGATGGAAACTCCGATGTAATAGAAGCAGGACATGATGATCAGCACACATTGCAACGACATGGCAATGACCGACCCGGTCGAAAGGTTGGTATATAGAGGAGCTCGCCCGCTCGACACCGCGCCCTCGAACCTGGTCAAGCCACCGAATGCGGCAGCAGCGAACGCTATCTCTGCAAAAAGGGTTGCAGTGATTTGCAACCTCGTTCGTATCCTGCGAAGCGCAAAAACTATTATTATCTCCAAAATAATGTTTGCAAAAGCAGTGAAAAAATATGCCGATTCTGTTAATTTAAAAATTTTACTCAATGAAATAAATATTGATACATGAATTAACCAAGCCATTTCTATATATAATGACGTATATGATTTCATCATCAATTCTGATGAATATAGAGCTATATAGAGAGAAGAGGAAAAAATTATTGCCGCAAAAAAATATGCATTTTCACGCCACTCAGTTCCTACTGCGAACAGAACCATGCCGGAGATAAGCTGAAGCGCAACAGCCGAAAACCAAGCCCTTGCAGCTGCATCGGCAGACTTCACGACAAAGAGCCATGATGCCGACACCACCAGCCCGCCCACAATCAGAAGCGACAAGGCGGCATACTGTAGATAGAGTGTTGAGGATATTTGCATGGGTCTGGAGCTGCCTTTCCGGCCCGATCGGTCCGTCCAAATTATCTTCGGAAGATGCCCAGCAAGGGATAGCATCTCATGCCTCGCGCCATACGGCACAATGCCTTGGCACCTCGCTCCCGAGCGAAGCTAAGATTAGCCGCGCTGCCCAAGCATCTCCGAAGAGGCCGCGGCGGGTATCTCGCGAGACAGTGAAATCAGTTCCGCGGTATCCTCGACAAGGAATTTCTCGCAAATTACCGTGCGATGCTTTTTCACCGTGTCCGCACGAACCCCAAGCCTTGCAGCGATCTGGCGGTTCTGCAAACCGCTAATAAGCATTTGATATATTTCGCGCTCCCTGGTGCTCAATCGCATCAGCCCACTACGGATATGCGCTTGATGAGCAAACCGGATGGTAGCGATCCGGGACCGCGACATTGCCGCCGAAACGGCAGCCGCCAACACTTCTCGAGGCACCGGCTTCCAGAGAAAATCCGTTGCCCCAGCCTTCATGGCGTCAATAATTTCCTGACGCTCGCTGTTGCCGCTAAGAAAAACGATTTCCGCCAATGACCCCGCCTCGGTCAATCGCTTTTGAACTTGCAAGCCGTTCAATTCGGGCATGGCCATGTCAATTATGACAACGGCAGGATACTCCAACGCCACTTGTTCCGTGAAATGTTTCGCATCCGCATACATTCGAACCTGGTATCCGAACAGCCTAAGCAGCGCTCCGACGTGGGTTCTCACATCGCAATCGTCGTCGATCAGGTAAACGTTCCCTGACCCAAAGCTTTCACCATGGCCAGCTTCCACCCGTCGCCCTCCCACCCATCATTGCGGTGATGATTGCCTAGTAACAGCTTACGCGCGCGCCCCACCCCCCAATTGGGGAAATACTATCCATTGAGTTTCAATTAACAAAACCTCGCACCGGTTAACCGATACGATCCATTACAAAGAAAAAGCAAAAAAGGTCGCGAGATGGCAAAAAAGGTTCTGCTCGAATTGGGAGGCCTACTACTGGCTTTCGGCGAAGCCGCACAGGCGCAAGAAGTCCGCCGTATCATAGCGCCCGCCAATGCGATCCCCGCTCAAATTGCCACGGCAGAGGCTACAGGTTCCAGCTTAAGTATGGGACCTCAATCACCGCGTGATCTGACTAAACACGAAGGTAGAAACAGGCGGATTTTTGCATCCGCCCCAGAGCGACAGCTCCTGAATATCTGTAACATACACTTGCACAAGAATGCCGAGCATCGCGGCGGTGAGTTCACTACATACGCCGGACCGGGGGATGGGCATGGCAATGGAACCGGCTTCAAGTATGATGGCAAGCTTACGGCCACTGAACTAGCCCCCATGGGGAAATTGGTAGGGAAACCGGACCACGACATCCTAGCGCCAGGCGACACAATTGAGATCCACTTTGTCTACAGTAGTGCCGACACAAAGCCGGGCGTTGGCCTTGGCGCTTGCTTCAACGATGCGATTAAGAACCCTCAGCTTCGCGTGGAGGCTGTGGTCGCCGTTCTGGTAAACAACACAGCCGCTATCAATATGGCACACCTGGCTGAAATCAGACGCATTAGTGGACTTTATCAGACACCCAACATTCCAGAAAAACTAGGCCCCCCAGTGCGCTACGCAGGTTCGACCACAGGACCAGATTATAACGAAGTTGCGTCACCCTTTCAGGTCACTTGGAGCGTGCGGCCGTTGGTCGCCAAGCTAGACATCAACTCGGTTGCAGCTTGGTTAGCAGATAACCCTTTCAATGAAGATCATGCGCATGGGGTCCGAAGCCTGGTAACTGATCCAGAAATGCTGTCGCCGATAGACTAGTGGATGCTCGCGCCAATGGCTTTCCATATGAATGGCTTTGGACAGCGCATAGCTCTATGCGGTCACGCCTCATTCGGTCGCGCAGACGCGAGTTGGGAAATTCCATTAGCCAACTGCTGAATTCGGCGGGCAGAACGCCACCCAATCCAGCGGCGAAGTAGGTGAAAGACCGGTGGACCGTGGGGCTCGAGATCGCTGCCCCCCAACTCGACAATACGCGCACGCACTTTAGCGCTTAAGTCTGAGAACATGGGGTAGAACTGATACTCAAAAGCCTGCAAAATGTTGGCACACGCCGTGCGAGTTCGAATACTATCTTCGGCAGAAATCAGGTGTTCGACTGCCAGCAGACATGACATGACCGCTGATTCATAAGCAGCTCGGGAAACTTGTCGCGAAAGGCTGCCCGGAACGTCAGAGCGGTAATGCAAACATGCATGCGGGGCATAGGCCAAACCATCGCTCTTACCAATTATCCGCGAGAAAAACTCAACATCGTCAAGCAAACTCAGCCGCTCATCCCAGCCGCCGTGCGCTTCGATTAGGGTGCGAGGAATAAGAAACATTCCACATTGAACCATGGGGGCACCGTCGATCCAGTCTCGGCAAAGCCATTCTATCCCAGGCATATCGCGATAGTGCTCAGGCTCGCTAACCTGTGCCCCCGCGGGTTTTTTGCTAAAACGCTCCCAACGCCCGAATGCCACTCGGCGGCCGTTCTCCGCCAAACGAGCAACCAACAGTTCAACATGGTTAGGCCCGATTAGATCATCGGCATCAAGATAGAGGACAAAGCTCCCAGCGGACTCAGAAAAGGCCAGATTGCGCGCTGCAGCAGCGCCCTTATGATTTCCCGACACGAGACGCACACCGTCCACGGCGTAAGATCCAACAACCTCACGCGACCGGTCGGACGAACCATCGTCAACCACAATGATCTCTATCGGCGCATAGGTCTGCGCCAACACGCTCTCTATCGCCGCGCCGACATACAGCTCCGCGTTAAAACAGGGCACACAGACCGAAACAAGAGGGTTGCTCACGCCGTATGCAGTTCGAAATTCATCGTGCAAGACTCACGTTCGTGAGCGCAAACGCGCACTCCGAACAAGCGGCAACTTTGACTAGAGCTGTATTTCATAATAATATTTATTTTCAAATCTTTGTCTAAAATTTCATCGGCACACGTCCGACTCAAATCGCTTAGCCCTTCAGTGGCAAAACGCGACAGGCGACGGCAGAAAACTGGATTGCTCCACCCCCTACCGCCGCCCTACAGCCTGTCCGGGTCGCATTAGACAAACCGCAATTACAGTATTGTATTAAATCAATAAAATTTCAATCCGTTTAAGCACTTAATGAAAAATTACAATGCCTAATTCATGCTATTATTGGCTAGGGATGGCAATTTATGTGTATTGATTTTTAAAATTATGAATTATTGTGCATACTTTATGATCAATTACATCGCACAACGCGCATACAAATTAGCGCCCCGTCATCTTGAAATGCAGAAGAGTCCTGACAAGCGTGAGGTAACTCTCAGCCGGGCATCATTGGTTAGGCAGACCGAATTTTTCGACCGGCGGATAGGGAGCACCCGGATCAATTAATGCGCATCATTCTAGGACTTAGAGCGTCTAGAGCGCCCATATCGGACGCTCCAAACTCAGTGAGTTACATCGTTGCAGGCATGACGGCGGGCGGAATGATATGCCAGGCCATATCGTCAATCTCGACCGCAATCCCGACAGCCCCCATGTCCATCTGCTCCCGCAAGCGGGCCATCTCTCCAACCAGCAACCACCGAGACGTCAGGTTTATGGCAAACGGGTGGTCACACGTTCCAAAGCACTTGGCATGCCATTCGCGATAAATCGATCGAGCATGTTCAGTATCGTGAGCAAAGACAATAGCATCGCTAGCATCATCATCTGCAGTCTCGATCGTGTATGCTCTTACTACGCTTTGATTTGGGGCAATCGCACCTGGGGGAGAAAGGTCAGGTGCAACCGCCACCCAACCTCTGTCGTGCCCCATCCAGTAGAACACGCCATCGATTTCTTCATCATCCGCTTGCTTCGCCGCCGCCAGCAACTGCGGGCGGTTTTGTAGCCACTCCGATGTCACCCCCTTGATGGTATAAGGGTTAGCGCCTCGCAGCACATCGTGTCGCATCGCGTAGGTAATAAAGACCTGGTTGGCGGTATCGCTGTCGGTAGCAAACACCGTCACGGGTATGGATGACGCATCACTAGTGATGCGATAGATCTTTCTGGTCACAGTATACACTCACGTCGTTAGAGGTGAGTGCACTATGCAAAGCTGTGTCTAGGGTGTCGGGTGGGCAATGACCTTAGGGCTCATAACCCTTGCAACAGGCTTCGATACACGCGGCTTGTGCCCCCGAATTATACTCCACAAATGCTTGGCATCTCGCTGCAACTCGTTCGGGAGCATCAGCCGATTTGTATTAAGCACCAACGATGCCCCGCCAGAATTTTTGAATGCGTAGGTTACCCAGCCATCATTGAAGATTGGCGGATAAGGCTTTTTCAACCAAATACGCCGATTTTGTTTCACCCCTGTTGAGGAGGTTGCGCCCCAACCTTCAAGCCCGGCCGCTCTTTGAAGTGCCCGCTTGATGCCCCATAACCCCGCTGCATCTTGAGCCGCTTGAAGGCTGTCCCGGTGGGCTATCTTCTCAAAGCGTCGACGATCGCTCGGCACGCCAACCCTAGCAAGCTCAAGCGAGCGCAGTTCGATCACACCGTGAACGTGGTGAGCAACTGATGCTCCTTGAGCATCTCGATCCTCTTCCACGAAGAAAAATAATGGCACGTTCCCAGAGCCATATTGGCGCTTGAGTGTTCGCCGGATCCGATCCCGCAAATAGGCTCTCAGACTCATTTTTGACGCAGTCAACTCAGCCAGAAGGTCATCATGAATTTGTAGAGTGAATGTCCGGCACCCCAAATCAGTGAGCACCAAATTGGCGAGCTGCGCCCGCATCCATGGAGACAGGTATTTCCAGGTCGGCAGCTTTTTCCCATTCATCCGTATGGGAAATTCTGAAGTCTCGTATTTATACAATAATGGTCGCGCTCCTTTACCCCCCGGAGGAACCAGACCTTTTGCGATACCAGAATAGACAGATTTTCTAATTAATCTAAATATTTGCATATCCCTCCGAACACGTTCGTCAGCGAGCTGCAGCTCAACGCTAATGTCGAAAATCGGTCTTTTTTGGCGCTTTGGGGAAGGAACCGAAACGACTGGGGGAGTAATGGTAGGCATGCCTACCAGACCCTAAAGAGCCAACCATTTTTCACAAGCATTTCAGATGGATGATAGTTTGCCAATAGCTGGCTCAGTAAACCGAACGAACAGCTCAATCGGGAAAAATCAGTGTATCACATTGGCGTGACACAAACGACCCCAACTTCAATTCACTGATTTGATTTTGTTTGATTTTTCTCAAGTGGTGAGCCCTGCTGGGTTCGAACCAGCGACCTACTGATTAAAAGTCAGTTGCTCTACCGACTGAGCTAAGGGCCCCGATTGCGGGAATGACCACGCCGCGTGCCCTAGGCGGCAGGGGCGGCGTGGTCAAGCGCGGCGGATCAGCGGGCGCGTTCGCCCGGCGCAGGGCTATGGCCGTGCGGCGGAAATGCGCGGCCGCGGGCCAGCGGAAAATACTTGTGGTGCCACTGGCCGGTCACTTCGTAGATCGCGGTGCCGACCGAGCCATCCTTGGTCTTCACCGCCATTTCGCACAGCCCGCCGCCGACCGGCGGATTGTCATCCCCCTGCTTGTAGGGCAGCGCCGGATCGGAGTAGCGCTGGGCCCAGCGGCCCGAAGCCTCGACCTCGATCACCCGCCCGCCTTCGAGCGTGAACGCCACATGCCCGGCCAGCCCGGCCACGTGATCGCCGGTCAGCTCGTAACTGGTCGGATTGCCCGCAGCGTCGAGCCAGGTGAGATCGTGGGTGAAGCGCGTGACCGGGATCGGCGCCGAACCATCGGCCGGGGCAAAGCAGCCATCCGAGGCGACCTGCGCGCCATTGGGATATTCCCAGTGCCACACCGCCAGCATCCCTTCGGGCAGCTGAATCGCCAGCCAGATCCAGCACGGGCAGCGATTGTGGGTGCGCACGCCCCACGAATGATCGCGCTGACCGATCCAGTCGGTCACTTCGTAGGTCGTGCCGTTGTGGCGATACCACCCGTCATAGCGGCCCGACTGGAACATGTGCGACTGGTCCCAGACCAGATCGTGCCCGGCCTTCATCGTCCCCCGGCGCAGGCAATAGGGCTGGGTCCGCGCAGTAAAAGTGAGGTCCATCGCCACGGCGGCCTCGGCCACGTCATCCACCCGCAGGCGAATGCGCTTCAGCGGCTCTTCGACATCGATGGTCACCGGACCGACCTTGAACAGATCCTGGTCGCCGTTCACCGCGCGCTCGTGATGGGCAATGGTGGGCACATCGCCGACCCGGCCAAGCTGGAGCGAATCCATCAGCTTGCGCGCAGGGAAATGCGCCAGGGTCAGGATCACCACATCACCCGGGCGATCCTTGGGATGCATGTGGTGGAACAGGCTTTCGCGCCAATCAGGATGGAACTGCACCGTATTGGGGAACGGCTCGGGAATCTGGTGGGCGAACCGTTCGTCGAGCGCGGTAAATTCGGGCATGATCCTCTCCTGTCGTTGACCTATCGTTGTTCTCTTGTCAGCCGCGCGGCGAGTTGGCGCAGGCTGCGCCCGCCCAGCGGATCGCGCCAGCGCGGGGCGATCTGCGCCGCCGGACGCAGCACGAAGTCGCGCTCGCGGAAGGCAACATGCGGCACGGTGAGCCCCGGCGAGGACCACGCCCCGCCCGCCCACAGCACGATATCCAGATCGAGCACCCGCGAGGACCAGCGCTGCCCGCCGCGCGTGCGGCCAAAGGCACGCTCGATGGCCTTGAGCGCGCCGAGGAGTTCATCCGGCGCCAGCATGGTGTTCACCAGCGCCGCGCTGTTGGCATAGCGGCGCAGCGACGGGCCGATCGGCGCGCTGGTGATGACCGGGGCGGCGCGCAGCACGGTGATGCCGCGCGCCTCCAGCGCGGCGAGCGCCGCAAGCAGCACCTGGCGCGGATCGCCTAAGCGGTGGTGACGCCGGTTGGAGCCGAGGGCGATCAGATATTGCACGCCCCGCCCCCTGCTCAGATGTCCTGCGCGATCCGGGTGTAAAGCTGGGGGCGCCGATCGCGGAAGAAGCCCATCCCGGCGCGGTGGGTCGCGGCGCGGGCAAGGTCCAGCCGATGGATCAGCACGCCCGTTTCATCGGCACCGAACGCCTCGACCAGATCGCCCCATTCGTCGCTGATGAACGAGTGGCCGTAGAACCGCTGGCCGTCCTCGCTACCGATGCGGTTGGCGGCGATCACCGGCATGCAGTTCGACACGGCATGGCCCTGCATCGCGCGGCGCCACATCCGGCTGGTATCCAGCTCGGCATCATAGGGCTCGGTCCCGATCGCGGTCGGGTAGAGCAGCAGGTCCGCGCCCAAGAGCGCCATCACCCGCGCGCATTCGGGATACCACTGGTCCCAGCAGATCCCGACGCCGACCTTGGCGCCAAAGGCGTTCCACACCTTGAAGCCATCGTTGCCGGGGCGGAAATAGTACTTTTCCTCATAGCCCGGGCCATCGGGGATGTGGCTCTTGCGGTAGGTGCCCTGGATCGCGCCATCGGGATCGATCCAGGCCAGCGTGTTGTAATAGTGCTGCCCGTCGCGCTCGAAAAAGCTGGTCGGGATCGCGACCTTGAGACTGCGCGCGAGCGCCTGCATCGCCAGCACCGAGGGATGCTCGGCCACGGGGCGGGCGAGCGCGAACAGGGCCTCGTCCTCAACCTTGCAGAAATAGGGGCCGGAAAACAGTTCGGGCGGCAGGATCACCTGCGCCCCGGCCTTGGCTGCCTGTTCGACCAGCGCGGTAACGGCGGCGATGTTCTCCGCCTCGACGGCGGAACCAAGCGGCAATTGCAGAGCGGCGACAGTCAGAAAGGTCATGCCCAGCGGCTTATTGCGCACGGCGCGCGAAGTCCACCATTGCCGTATCGCCGCCACGCCCTATCTTTGCGAGCTGGATCCAAGGAGGAATTGAATCATGGCCGAGGCCATTTTTGCAGGCGGCTGTTTCTGGTGCACCGAAGCGGTGTTTCGCCAGCTGGCCGGGGTCAGCGCGGCGACCAGCGGCTATATCGGCGGCCATGTCGAGAACCCGACCTACAAAGAGGTCTGCACCGATACCACCGGCCATGCCGAAGCGATCCGCATCAGCTTTGATCCGGCAGTGATTTCCTATACCGACCTGCTCGACGTGCACTTTGCCACCCACGATCCGACCCAGCTCAACCGGCAGGGCGGCGATGTCGGCACGCAGTACCGCTCAGCGATCTTCCCGCTCGATGACAGCCAGCGCGCCGAAGCCGAAGCCGCGATCGTCCGCGCCCAGGCGGAGCGCAGCGAACCCATCGTGACCACGATCGAAGGCCCGGCCACCTGGTATCCGGCCGAGGATTACCATCAGGAATACTGGGACGGCGAAGGCCAGCGCAATCCCTATTGCCTGGCGGTGATCCCGCCCAAGCTGGCCAAATTGCGCAAGGGCTTTGCCAAGCGCCTCAAGACCGCCGAATAGGGCTCAGGCCCGCCAGCGCGCCACGAAGAACCCGTCGAGCCCGCCCGCATCGCCCAGCATACCGGGATCGGTGCGCAGCCAGCTCTGCGCCGTCGGGGCAAGACCTGCGGGCAGTTCCTCGGTGCGGATCGGCGCGGGGGTGAGCGTCACGGCGGCCGCCTGATCCTCGCCCTCCTCGGCTTCGAGCGAGCAGACGGCGTAAATCAGTTCGCCGCCCGGTTTGACCCAGCCGGCCGCGCGCTTGAGCAGGGCGGCTTGCAGCTCGGCCATTTCGGCGATCTGGCGCGGCCCCACCCGGTGCAGCACATCGGGATGGCGGCGGCAGGTGCCAGTGGCGGTGCACGGCGCATCGATCAGCACGGCATCGAAGGGCGCGTCGCCCTGCCATTCGAGCGCATCGGCCACCACCACTTCGGCAGTCAGGCCCGTGCGGGCAAGGTTTTCGTGCAGGCGTTCAAGCCGCTTGGCGCTGGCATCAAGCGCGGTGACCTGCCAGCCGGCCGCAGCGAGTTGCAAGGTCTTGCCCCCGGGCGCGGCGCAGAGGTCCAGCACGCGCCGCGCGCCCTGCCCCTGATCGCCCGCCCCCAGCAGCCGCGCGGGCAGGCTGGCGGCGAAATCCTGCACCCACCATGCGCCTTCGTTGAAACCTTCAAGGTTCTCCACCGCGGTGCCGCGCGGCAGGCGAACGTGGCCCGGGGCCAGCGATGTGCCTTCAAGCCGCGCCGCCCAATCGGCGGTTTGCGCAGGGTCACGCAGCGACAGATCGAGCGCGGGCAGATCGCCAAGCCCGGCGGCAATCGCCTCACCCCGCTCGCCCCAGCGCACCGCAACCCGTTCGGGCAGGGTGGGCGCGGCGGGCAGGCTGGCCCCGCGCTTGACCAGGGTGGAAAACACCCCGTGAGCCAGGCGGCGCGGACCGCCGGCGAGCAGCGGCAGCCCCGTCGCGACCACCGCGTGCGGCGGGGTATCCAGCCGCAACCAGCCCGCCAGCATCAGCCGCAGCGCGGCGCGCGGCTTGGCATCCTCGGGCAGCGGCTGGCGGGTGGCGCTATCGATCAGCGCGTCAAGATCGGTCAGCCAGCGCAGCACTTCGCCCGCCAACGCGCGGGCCAGCGCCTTGTCCGCGCCGCCGCGCAGGCCCTGAAGCGCGCCGTGGGCGGCCTGATCAAGCGTTTCGCCCCGGCGCAGCACGGCATCGAGCAGGCGGAGCGCGGCCTTGCGCGCGGGGAAACCGGGAATGTCCATCGATGCCCCCTAGCGCGATTTCGAGTGAGGTGGAAACACCGAACGGCTCGGAAATCGCGGACAACAAGCAATCTCGCGCGCTGCTGGTTTTGATCCCATCAACACCAGAAGCGCGCGAGACCCGATTGCCTTTCAGGGCCAGCGGGAGCAAAGGACGGGCATGACCCAGCGTGCCACCCAGCGCCCCCAGCCCTTCGCCAAGCCCGCGCATTGGACGAACGAACCCGCGCCCCAGCCCCGCGACGCGGCGCAGGACGGGGAGGCTCCGGCCGATCCCGCCGGTCTGTCACCCACCCGCTATGGCGACTGGGTGAAGAACGGGATCGCGGTCGACTTCTAAGAACCGCCGAGCGTTAGAGGACGGCGTCGAACGCGGTTTCAAGCCGCGCGAGGCTAGCCGGAACGTCGAGCAGCTTGTCGAGCCCGAACAGGCCGATGCGGAAGCTTTTGTAGGCCGCGCCTTCATCCACCATCAGCGGCACGCCCGCAGCGATCTGATAGCCCAGCGCAGCAAACTTCTTGCCGTTCTGGACGTCGGGATCGGCGGTGTAGCACACCACCACGCCCGGCGCGGCAAAGCCATCGGCGGCCACCGACTGAACGCCCTTGGCGGCCAGCATTGCGCGCACGGCGTTGCCCTGCTCCCACTGCGCGGCGCGCAGGGTTTCAAACCCGGCCGCCTTGGTTTCAAGCATGGCATCGCGGAAGCCAACCAGTGCGTCGGTCGGCATGGTCGCGTGATAGGCATGGCCGCCCGAGAGGTAGGCTTCCATGATCGTCACCCACTTGCCCAGGTCGATCGCGAAGCTGGTCGATTTCGCGGCACGGCAGGCTTCGAGGGCGGCGGCATTGAGCATCACCAGCCCGGCGCAGGGGCTGGCCGACCAGCCCTTTTGCGGGGCCGAGATCAGCACGTCGACGCCGAGCGCCTCCATATCGACCCAGACGCAGCCCGAGGCCACGCAATCGAGCACGAACAGCCCGCCAACCTCGTGCACCGCATCGGCCAGCGCCTTGATATAGGCATCGGGCAGGATGATCCCGCTGGCGGTTTCAACGTGCGGGGCAAAGACCACTTCGGGCTTTTCAGCGCGGATCGCGGCCACGGCCTCTTCCACCGGGACCGGGGCGAAAGGCGCGGTCGGTCCATTGCCGATGCGGCGGGCCTTGAGCACGGTTTCCTGCGCCGGGATCGCCCCGGCTTCGAAGATCTGGGTCCAGCGATAGGAGAAGAACCCGTTGCGGATCACCATCACGCGCTTGCCGGTGGCGAACTGCCGCGCGACCGCTTCCATCGCATAGGAGCCGCCGCCCGGCACCACGGCCACACGCTCGGCCTTGTAGACATCGGCGAGGGTCGCGTGGATGTCGCGCATCACCTGCTGGAAGGTCTGGCTCATGTGGTTGAGCGAGCGATCGGTGAACACCACCGAGAATTCGAGCAGGCCATCGGGATCGATAGCGGGGTTGAGACCGGGCATTGTTATCACTCTCCCATCAAGTTCAGAGCCACCCCGCCAGCTCGCGGCGCACCAGCGCTTCGAGCATCGCCATGCCGGCGGGCGAGGTGTTGAGGCAATCGAGCGCGGCATAGTCTGCCCCGCCCGCTTCGAGGAATTGTTCCCGCCCGCGGATCGCCAGTTCCTCGCGGGTTTCGAGGCAATCGGCGGAAAAACCGGGCGCGGCAATCGCCAGCCGGCGGGTGCCGGCCTTGGCTTCGGCGGCCAGCACGGCATCGGTCGCCGGCTCAAGCCACTTGGCCCGGCCAAAGCGCGATTGGAAGCTGACTTCGATCCTGAGATCGGGATAGGCCGGGGCCAGCGCCTCGGCCAGCAGCCGCGCGGTCTTGCGGCACTGGCAGTGATAGGGATCGCCCAGATGCAGGGTCCGCTCGGGCATCCCGTGGAACGAAAGCAGCAGCACTTCGGGGCGGAAGGACAAGCTGTCCAGCTGACGCGCCAGATCGGCGCGCAGCGCGGCGATGTGCTGCGGATCGTCGTAATAGGGCGGCAGGGTGCGCAGCGCCGGCTGCCAGCGCATCTTGGCCAGTTGCGCGCCCAGCGCGTCGATCACGGTGGCGTTGGTGGCGCCGGAATATTGCGGATAGAGCGGGCAGATCAGGATCCGCTCGCACCCGGCATCCTTGAGCGCTTGCACTTCAGCCCCCAGCGCGGGATTGCCATAGCGCATTGCCCAGCGCACCAGCACGTCCTTGCCCAGTTGCTGCTGCAGCGCCTCGGCCTGGCCCTTGGTGATCGCGGCCAGCGGCGAGCCGTCGTTGGTCCAGACCTGCGCATAGGCGTGGGCGCTCTTCTTGGGCCGGGTGTTGAGAATGATCCCGTTGAGGATCGGCCACCAGATCAGGCGCGGCACTTCGACCACGCGGGGATCGGACAGGAATTCCTTGAGATACCGGCGCACCGCCTTGGGGGTCGGCGCATCGGGCGTGCCAAGGTTGACCAGCAGCACGCCCACGCGCGCGGGCGCAATCGCGGGATGATCGGCGGGGCGCATCAGGCTTGCTCCATCGTCAGCGGCAGGCTGCGCAGCGGCTCGCTGCCCGAGGCGACCAGCGCATTGGCGATCGCCGGAGCGGCCACGGCCACGCCCAGTTCGCCCGGATCAAACGGATCGGCTGCACTTTCGACAAATTCCACTTCGATCTCCGGGCAATCAGACAACAGGGGCAGCCCCATCAGGCCCAGCCGCCCGGTGAGCGGCAGGCCATCGGCATAGGCACTGGTCGCCCCGGTGGCGAGAGCCATGCCGAAGATCAAGCCCCCTTCGATCTGCTGGCGGGCGATGTCGACATTGATGATCCGGCCGATGTCGACCACGGCGGTCAGCTTGTCGACCCGGATGCCGCGATCATCGCGCCGCGCGCTGGCAACCAGCGCGATCCGCCCTTCGCGTCCAGCGGTGATCATGCGGTGGCACGCCAGCCCCTGTCCGCTGCCGGCCACGCCCCCGCCCCACTGCACCAGCGTGGCCGCGCGTTGCAGCACGGCGGCAAGGCGCGGATCCTCGGCCAGCATGGTCATGCGGTAGGACAGCGGTTCATGCCCCGCGCGCCGGGCCAGTTCATCGATGAACGTCTCGATCACGAAACAGCCCAGCACCGCACCGTTACCGCGCTGGCGCGCCGTGGGGAGCGCGGTGGCCACCGGCACGTGCTGCACCACCATATGGGCAATGCCATAGGGCGGGACCGCCCCGGCGAGCGTTAGCGGATCGGTGCTGCCTTGCCGCTCCAGCGCCGCGCGCGGATCGTCCTGACCGAACAGCCGCGCGCCAAATTCGTTCGCGGTTCCCGGCATCGCGAGCCGCACCTTGAGCGCGCTGAGCGAGCCATCGGGCGCGGTGCGCGCGGCCAGCAGCGCGGCAGCCGGCGCGCGCGGCGGGGTGGCAAGCTGCTCCTGCCAGCGTGACCACGTGAGCTGGACCGGGCGACCCACGGCTTTCGCGATCAGCGCGGCTTCGACCACGTGGGGATTGTCCAGCCGGGCATCGAAGCTGCCGCCCGCGGGCACGGGATAAAGCACCACGTCGGCTAGCGCCATGCCCAGCGCATCGGCAGCGGCGCGGCGCGCGGCGTGGGGCGATTGGCTGGCGGCCCACAATTCAAGCTTGCCCTTGCTCAGCCGCGCGGTGGCGCTGGCGGTTTCGAGCGTGGCGTGCAGCGCCGGGGCGATCAGGTATTGCGCGGCGTGGTCATAGCTGCCCGAGAGCCATTCATCGGGATCGCCCGCGCTGGCGATGGTATGGCCGTGGCCAAAGCGCAGCCCATGACGCAACGCGGCATCCAGCGCGGCGCTATCGGCCCGGTCGCGGGTATCGAAGCGCGGGGCGATCAGCCCCAGCGCGCGCTCTGCTGCCCACCAGGTGCTGGCCACAGCGGCGAGCCAGGTCTTGCCGGGAACCAGCTGGATCAGCCCTTCGACGCCCTTGGCCGGGGCCGGATCGTGGCTCACCAACCGGGCCTCGGCCACAGGGCCGTGGCGGATCGCGGCAAAGACCATGCCCGGCAAGCGGACATCGCCGGCAAACACCGCGCTGCCATCGACCTTGGCCGGTAGATCGAGCCGGGGCCAGGCGAGCTTGCCCCCCGGCAGCACTTCGCCCGGACGCTCGGCCGGGGGATCGGCGCGCAGCACTGGGGGCTCGGGCGCCTTGAAGCGGGCAGCTTCGTCCACCAGTTCGGCAAAGCGCAGGCGCTTGTCGCCGTGGACGATGTACCCGCCCTGCGCCTCGCACTCTTCCCAGGCGGCGTTCCAGCGCCGGGCCGCGGCCATCGCCAGCATCGCGCGGGCCGCCGCCGCAGCCGCGCGCGCGGCGCCTTCGTGCGCGGCCAGCGACGTGCCATCGGCGGTAACGGTGAATGCCTCGTGTTCGGCAAAGCGCCGCGCGGCCAGCGAATCCGGGGCTTCGGCCAGACCGGCGGCAAAGGGCATCCACAGGTTCGACCAGTGCGCCGCCAGCACGGCATTGGCATAGGCCCCGCTGACCGGCGCGGGTTCGACCGCAATCTGCTGCCAGTCCGCGCCCAGTTCGTGAGCCACGATCTGCGGGATCAGCGTGGTGATCCCCTGCCCCAGTTCGGCCTCGGGCACGGCCACGGTAACCACCCCGTCCTTACCGATCTTGAGCCAGGCATCGAAGGCATATTCGCCCTTGCCAGGTTCAAGCGGCGGGGTGAAACGGCGCGGGGTGAGCGCCCAGGCGACGAGCAATCCGCCCGCCGCCCCGGCGCCCAGCAGGATCTCGCGCCGGGTGGGTGCCATCAGGCGCGGTCCAGCCAATCCGCCACCGCGTGGGCAAGCGTGGTAAAGGCTTCGGCTTGCGGCCCATCGCCGGCTGCCGGCGGCGTCCCGGCATCGCTGGCCGTGCGGATCGCCATGTCGAGCGGGATCCGCCCGAGGAAGGCATGGCCCAGCTCGCGCGCGGCCGCCTCGGTCCCGCCCTGCCCGAAGGGATCGGACACTTCACCGCAGTGCGGGCAGGCATAGCCGGCCATGTTCTCGACCAGCCCGATCACCGGCACATCGCCCACATCAAACAGCTGCATCGCGCGCTTGGCATCGATCAGCGCCAGATCCTGCGGGGTCGAGACGATCACCGCGCCGGCAGGCTTGTAGCGTTGGAGCATGGTCAGCTGCACATCACCCGTGCCCGGCGGAAGATCGACGATGATCGTATCGATCGCGCCCCATTCTGCGTCGATCAGTTGGCCCAGCGCATTGCCCGCCATCGGCCCGCGCCAGGCGATCGCCTTGCCCGGCTCGATCAAGTGGCCCATCGACAGCACCGGCACGCCCCATTCACTGGGCACGGGGACCAGCTTGTTGTCGCGCGCCTTGGGCTTGATCCCGACATTGCCGAGGAGATGCGGCTGCGAGGGGCCATAGATGTCGGCATCAACCAGGCCGACCTTGCGTCCCATCCGCGCCAGCGCGACCGCGAGGTTGGCCGAAACGGTGGACTTGCCCACCCCGCCCTTGCCCGAACCGACCGCGATCAACCGGCGCTGCGGCTTGTCGGCCATCATCGCCACGCGCACTTCGCTGGCCGCGCCGGCCAATGCCTCCTGCACCGCGGCTTCGAGCGCATCGCGCTCGTCCCCGCCCAGCCCCGAGGCGTCAAGCACCACCACGGCCACCCCGGCTTCGGTCACCTTGAGCGATTGCAGGCGCTCGCGCAGCGCGGGGGGAAGCAGGGCCTCAAGGGCAGCGGAATCGGGCGTGGCAGACAAGAGAAAGCTCCGGGTTGATATCCAGCGCTCCCCTAGCAAGGAAAAAGCCGAAGCGCGGACTATTTTTGTCAGGATTGCGCACCTATAGTGCAACCGATGACAGCGAAGGGCAGTTTCCCGCCGATGATGGCCGCGCGATGAGCAAGGACGAGAGCCCCTGGACCGACAAGGACAGCGGTGAGGCCGCCCCGGCCGAACGCAGCCCCGCGCCTGCTGAACCTGCACGCGTTGTCGCCAATCCCTGGCTGATCCCGCAAGACGAAGCCGCCCCGCAGCGCCGCACTGCCGCGCTTGACGATCTGCTGCGCCCGCGCCGCAGCGGCCTCGCCGCGCTTGGCGGCAAGCTGCCCGGCGGCTGGCGGGCGTGGCTCACCGCCGGACTGGTGCTGAGCAGTCTGCTTTCCTCGTCGCTGCACACGATCAAGCAGGGCGAGGCCGGGCTGGTTTCGACCCTTGGGCGCCATACCCGCACGCTGGGCCCGGGGCTCGGCGCGACCCTGCCCTGGCCGCTCGAAACGGTGAGCACCTATCCGGTCGGCATGGCGCAAGTGCTGGCCTTCCCCGATCAGGGCGGCGCCGCGCCGATGCCGACCCGCGATGGCCAATTGCTCGACCTGGGCTTCAAGCTGCGCTGGACCATCGCCGATCCGCGCGCCTTTGCAACCGCGCTGGCCGCGCCCGAGGCGGCGCTGCGCGATCTCGCCGAAGCCGAAATGCGCGCCGCCATTGCCGAGGAAAGCTTTGACGCGGTGTGGGATGGCAGCGTCCGCACCGCCGTGGCCCGGCGGGTCCAGGCCCGCAGCCAGGCCGCGCTTGACGCCTGGCACGCCGGGGTCCGGATCGAGGCGGTCGAGATCGACCAGGCCAATCCGCCGGCCCAGCTCGCCGAATTGTTCGCCAAGGCCGCAACTGCCCGCAACGAGGCCCGCGATCACCGCGAAAAGGCCGAGGAATGGTCGGCCCGCACGCTCAACAACGCGCGCGCCGAAGCGCAGGATTTTGACCGGATCTACCAGCAATACCTCGCCGCGCCCGAAATCACCCGCAAGCGGATGTATTACGAGACGATGGAGCGCGTGATCGCCAACAACGCCCATGTCGTGATCGGCGGCAATGGCGCGGCGCAGGTCGTCCTGCCCGCTGCCAAGGAACCCGCTGCCCCGGCAGCGCCCGCGCCGGCTGCCCCCAAGGCGGGGCAATAACCGTGGCGCGGTTTCTCTCGCTGCGCGGCGCGGTGCTGGCGCTGGCCGGGATCGGCCTGGTGACACTCTCGGCGGTCGGCGTGGTCGCGGATGACCAGCAGGCGGTGGTGCTGCGGATGGGCAAGCCCGACCGCATGGTCAACCACTTCGCCCCCGGCCCGGTCGCCGCCAGCCACGGCGCGGGGCTGATCGCCCATGTCCCGGTGCTTGAACGGGTGGTGCGGCTCGATCGCGGGCTGGTCGGCCTGGCCGTGCCCGCGCTGGCGGTGCGCAGCAGTGACCAGCAAGCCTTCAACCTCGATCTTTCAGGCAAGTACCGGATTATCGATCCAGTGCGGGCGGTGCGCACTGCGGGCGATCAGGATGGCCTCAACGCCCAGCTGGCTGCGCTGCTCCCGGCGCTGGCCCGGGCTGAATTTGCCCGGATCGATGCCGCCCATGTCGCCCTGCCCGGCGGCGGCGGGGCCTGGGCGCGGCTGCGCGCCGCGCTTGATGCCCGCGCCCGCGTCTATGGCGTGCAGGTGGTCGATCTCAGAGTGCAGCGGGTGACCCTGCCCGAAGCCGCCCAGCAGGCCGCCCTCGCCCGGATGAAGGACGAGCGCGAGGCGCTGGCCCTGTCCACCGGCGATGAAGGCGTGCAGCAGGCGATGCAGATCCGCTCCGAAGCCGAAGTCGAGGCCGCGCGGATCATCGGCGCCAGCGCATCGCGCGATCCCGAATTCTACGATTTCTACCGCGCGATGAACAGTTACGAGACGATGCTGGCCGATCCCACCCGGCGGGACCGCGCCACCCTTATCCTTTCGGCCGACAGTGCCTATCTCAAGCAAATGAACGGCCGCCCGCCCGGGCGGTGAACCATTCAAACTGCATTCATCTGTCCCGGGGTGAATCTGGCCATACGGATGGGACCGGCCTGCGCCGCGAGAATGCGACCAACAAGAGGATCTTGAAACCCGTGCGATACGCTTATGGACTTACCTCGGCCCTGCTGCTCGGCGGGGCGACCCTTTCGCTGCTGACCGGCCTGCCCGCGGGGGCGCAAGTCGCCCAGAACGATGCGCTCCAGCTTGAAGGCATCACCCCGCGCGCCGGCGCACCGGCCAGCTTTGCCGACCTTACCCAGCAGTTGCAGCCCGCAGTGGTCAACATCGCCGTGCGCCAGAAGGTGACGGTCAAGGCCCAGAACCCGCTGGCCGGCACGCCGTTCGGCGCGCTGATCCCGCGCGGCGGCGATACCCAGTCGCGCCAGGCCGAAGCGGTCGGCTCGGGCTTCATCATCTCGCCCGATGGCTATATCGTCACCAACAACCACGTGATCAGCCTCGACAGCGAAAACGCGGCCGACGAAGTCACCGTCAAGTTTTCCAGCGGCACCGAATACAAGGCCCGGATCGTCGGGCGCGACCCGGATTCGGACATTGCCGTGCTCAAGATCGAGCCCAAGGCGGCGCTGCCCTTCGTCCAGTTCGGGCAATCGGCCAAGGCCCGCGCGGGCGATTGGGTGATCGCCATCGGCAATCCCTTTGGCCTTGGCGGCACGGTGACTTCGGGGATCATTTCCTCGGTCTATCGCAACACCGGGACCGGCGCCTACGATCACTACATCCAGACCGACGCCTCGATCAATTCGGGCAATTCGGGCGGCCCGATGTTCGACATGAAGGGCAGCGTGATCGGCATCAACAACTGGATCGTGGCGCCTTCGGGCGGCAACATCGGGATCGGCTTTGCCATCCCCGCCGATATCGCCCGCCCGATCGTCGACAAGCTGATGAAGGGCCAGGCGATCGAACGCGGGTTCCTCGGCGTGCAGATCCAGCCGGTGACCGACGAAATCGCGGATTCACTGGGCCTGCCGCATGATCGCGGCGAATTGGTGCGCACCGTTCAGCCGGGGCTGCCCGCGGCTCAGGCCGGGCTGCGCGACGGCGATATCGTGGTGCGCGTCAACAGCATCGAAGTGACCCCGGATCGCACCCTGTCCTCGATCGTGTCCGACACCGCGCCCGGCACCCGCATCCCGATCGAAGTGCTGCGCCAGGGCAAGCGCCAGACCCTGTTCGCCGTGGTCGCCAAGCGCCCCGGCCAGCAGGATCTGGCCAAGGCCTTTGATCCCAAGGGCGAACAGGCCGATCCCTTCGCCGGGCCCAAGCAGGAAGCCGGCAGCCTGTCGAGCAACACGCTCGGCCTGCAGGTGCTGACCATGAAGCCCGAATATGCCGGGCGGCTGGGCGTGTCCCAGAACACCACCGGGGTGATCGTACTCGATGTCGATACGGCCTCGGACGCGGCCAATCGCGGGGTTCAGCGCGGCGATATCGTCCAGTCGGTCAACTTCGCCCCGGTCAGCGATGTCAGCGGGTTTGAAGCGGCGCTGCGCTCGGCCAAGACCGCCGGACGCCCCACCGTGACGCTGCAGGTGATGCGTCCGGGCCAGCCGGGTGCCGCCTATCTCGCAGTGCGGATGCAATAGGCCGCCGCCGATCCCAACAAAAAGGCCCGCGCTTCGGCTTCGAAGCGCGGGCCTTTTTCATTGCGGCGCTACGGCCCGATCAGGGCGTGGTCGCCCCGCGCGGGCGGGCGGGCTGTTCGGTGCGGCTGCGCCCGGTGGCCTGATCGAGGAAGTCGGCATTGGCCGCGGGCGGCGGCGCGGCAGGTTCCTGCTGGCCATCGCGGGCAGGCGCGGTGGGCTTGCCCTTGTCCTGATTGGCCGGATCGACCAGGTTGCCCTGCTCGTCGACGTAGTAATAGTCCTCGGGATTGGCGCCCAGCGAAGCCTCGTCATCGGGTTCAAGCTGCCAGGCCGGCAGGGTCACCCCGGTTTCGAACTTTTCAGCCGGACGCGCGGCCACCGCCACCTTCATGTACGACGAGAAGGCCCGCGCCGGGGCGCTGCCGCCCTGGAGGCCCGGTACCGGCTTGTCATCGTCGCGGCCCATCCACACGCCCGTGGTCACCCCGCTGGAGAAACCAAGGAACCAGCCGTCCTTGTTCGAGCTGGTGGTCCCGGTCTTGCCCGCCACCGGGCGGCCGATCTGCGCGGCGCGGCCCGTGCCGATGCTGACCGCGCTCTGCAGCAGGTCGGTGATCCCGGCGGCGACATAGGCCGGCACCAGCATCGCGCCGGGCTTTTGCTGGCGCTGATAGAGCACCCGCCCGTCGGTGGTCTGGATCTTGGTGATGCCATAGGGCTCAACCGCCTGGCCCTTGGCCGAGACCGAGGCGAAGGCGCGGGTCATGTCGATCAGCCGCACTTCGTTGGAGCCCAGCACCATCGAAGGCACGGTCGAAATCGGGGTGGTGATGCCAAACCGGCGCGCCATGCCCGCCACCGCCGCAAAGCCGACTTCGTTGCCGAGCGAGGCGGCCACCGTGTTCTTCGAATAGGCAAAGGCCGTGCGCACGTCGATTTCGCCGGCATAGGTGCCGCCCGAATTGCGCGGGCTCCACCCGTCGATCGTAACCGGCTCGTCGACCACCTTGTCGTTGGGGGTATAGCCAGCCTCAAGCGCGGCGAGATAGACGAACAACTTCCAGGCCGAACCCGGCTGGCGCACGGCATTGGTCGCGCGGTTGTAGTTCGAGGTGACGTAATCGGTCCCGCCGATCATCGCCAGCACCGCCCCGTCGCGGTCCATCGACACCAGCGCACCCTGCGCGCCCATCGGCGCGTTCTGCTGGATTGCCTCGGTCGCGGCGCGCTGCATATTGGTATCCAGCGTGGTCCAGACCTCGATCGGCTCGGACGTTTCGCCCAGCAGCAGGTCAAGCTGGGGCAGCGCCCAGTCGGTGAAATAGCGGACCGAGTTCTGCCCCTTTTCCGAGGCGAACTTGATCTTCGCGAAATCGACCCCGGCGGCCTGGGCCGGGCTGATCGCGCCATTGGTCTGCATCAGGCCCAGCACCACCTTGGCGCGGCCAACGGCGGCTTCGGCATCGGCGGTGGGCGAATAGTGCGACGGCGCCTTGACCAGCCCAGCGACGATCGCCGCCTCGGGCAGGGTGATCTCGGTGCCGGGATGGCCGAAGAACTTGCGGCTGGCGGCATCGACGCCATAAGCGCCGCCGCCGAAATAGACCTTGTTGAGATAGAGTTCGAGGATCTGGTCCTTCGAGAACTTCCACTCAAGCGCCAGCGCCAGCACCGCCTCGCGGATCTTGCGGGTCATAGTGCGGTCGTTGTTGAGGAACACCGTGCGCGCGAGCTGCTGGGTAATCGTCGAGGTCGCGCGGACCGACTTTCCGCTGGTGGCCGAAACAAACCCGGCGCGCGCCAGGCCAATCGGATCGATGCCAAGGTGCGAACGGAAGCGCCGATCCTCGACCGAGACCATCGCATCGCGCATCACCTGCGGGATCTCCTGCGACGACAGCCACCGGCCATAGCTCGGCCCGAGCGAGACCAGTTCGGTCCCATCGCGCGCGCGCACCACGATCATCTGCCCGGCCGGGTTCGATTTCATCTGATCGAAGCTCGGCAGCGATTGCGCCGCCAGCCCCACGGCCACGGCCAGCGCGGCCACGCCCAGCACCCCCAGGGTCGCGCCCCAGACGAACAGGCGGCGCATGACCCGCCACAACCACGAGGAACTCTGTTGTTCCGGCCTGCGCCGGTTATCGCTCTTGGCCATAGGGCTCGATCATGTCCTTCAACCCGGCAAGGCAGCCGGCGCGGCGCCATGCATAGGGGATTTATAACCCGGGGTTAACGGGCAAAGTGGGGCCAATCCCCCGCCGTGACGCGATCCTGC
>Ga0228701_1000585_pt1 | contig 29141 bp, 21 predicted proteins | sample McNCre117_Aug_MG_2_FD_178017 | JGI IMG/M metagenome (GOLD analysis project Ga0228701, IMG submission 178017) | Freshwater microbial communities from McNutts Creek, Athens, Georgia, United States - 11-17_Aug_MG | ecosystem: Environmental > Aquatic > Freshwater > Creek | place: USA: Georgia... | reverse complement strand
AATGATGCAGAAAAATCCGAATTGAAACGCTTGAAAAAAGAGCGTCAACAAAGGAGAGATGCATCCGATAAAAGCAATGCTACGGCATACGAAGGCCTCATTGAACAATTGAAACAGGAAAGCATTTCACAGCAAATTCAATTTAAACATGAACAAATTGCCAAACGAAAAGCGTTATCAGAGCTTGAAGAAAACTTGGTCTTTTGGGAAAAGAAAATCGGCGATTTGAAAGAACAACGTGCCCTCATGTCGGCAGATATTCAGGCACGCATTTTTCAAGCGTATACCTTCTTAAACAAGGACAATCAAGCGAAAAGTCTATTGTCGATTTTCGAAAATACTCCTTTCAAAACACCGCCAGCAGGAGCAGGAGAATGTGCAGCGCCTAAGCTACTTCAATATGCATTTCTTCATCAACTAAAGCCAATTGCTATGGCTGAATTTTGGTGGGGAATATCTCCCGACTCAGAGGTGAAGGTTCACAAAGAATTCTATCCAGCCTGTCGGGGAAAATGCGAGCCGATTTTGTCCCATATGTTAGAAGGAATTGAATTGGATGTCAATCCAATGAGTATTAATCCTGCCGAAGGAAAAGAGCTTCCGATAATCTATGAGGATGAATATTTGTTACTGGTGAATAAACCAGCGGAATTTTTATCTGTTCCAGGAAAAACCATTGATGATTCAGTTCAAACGAGAATTCAATTAAAATATCCAAACGCCACCGGACCTTTATTGGTGCATCGGCTAGATATGTCTACTTCTGGAATTATTTTAATTGCTAAACAAAAGGACATCCATGAATCCTTACAAAAACAGTTTCTAAAACGTACGGTTGAAAAGAGGTATATGGCATTGTTAGATGGTTATGTGAAATCAAGCGACGGAGAAATTTCTCTTCCACTTCGCGTAGACTTAGAAGATCGTCCAAGGCAATTAGTGTGTTACGAACACGGCAAACATGCACTTACAACGTATGAAGTTCTTGAACGGAAAAATGGACGAACACGAATTCACTTTTATCCACATACGGGACGAACGCATCAACTTCGTGTGCACGCGGCCCATTCAAAAGGACTGAATGCACCAATTATTGGGGATGACTTGTATGGACAAAAAGCGGATCGTTTGCATTTGCACGCCGAGTACTTAAGTTTTTGGCATCCCATTACGAAAGAACGGATGGAAATTAACTGTCCAGCTCCTTTTTAAAATTAGACTTGTTCAACCCAATCACCGTGCTCTTTAATGAGCTCGATTAATGCATCAACGGCTTCTTCCGCCACCACGTTTTTTCGGACTACTGTTTTTTCTTTGTACAAATTGATTTTGCCAGGACCTGTTCCAACGTAACCATAATCGGCATCGGCCATTTCACCTGGACCGTTTACAATACAGCCCATAATGCCAATTTTGATTCCTTTTAAATGGGAAGTCCTTTCGCGAATTTTTGCAGTCGTTTCTTGTAAATCGAACAGTGTTCGGCCACAAGATGGACAGGAAATGTATTCTGTTTTGGAAATGCGCGTACGAGTAGCTTGGAGTATGCCAAAAGCCGTCGAATTAGAGAGCGTCAATGGTTGACTAGAACGAATCCACAATCCATCACCATATCCATCGATCAATACAGATCCAGCGTCACTGGAAACATTCAATTGAAATTTCTCAGTGTCCGTTTCATTCGAAGCGATTTTTAAAATAACTGCGTGCGGATGTTGCAGTTGTTTCAGTTGACTGAAAAATCGTCGAAATAACTGTGTTTTATTGTCATAGGTGGTAGATAATACCAGGATCAAGTTCTTGTAGTTCCCAAGTTCAGATGGAATCGAATCCTCCGCCTGTATTTGCAAGAAAGCACGTTGATTAGTTGCTATTTCCTCCAATTGTGCAGCGTGAATCAGTGGATAAAATCCAGCTCGTTCGGCATAATTTGTTTTCCAATGTTCAAAGTCACAGATAACACCTAAGGTACCTGGAACTTCAAAAGTGAGATGATTTTCACCAACATAAACGTAGTCTGCGGCCAAGTCTTGTAAATTCCATTTATCCAAGCTAACAGAATAATTGTAGCCAAATCCGAAAAAGTTGGCGGGCGAGATGTCTGTTTTAGTAGATAAATCAGCAACAACAACTGGGACATGTTTTCCCCCGATGTTATGAACTTCCATGCTTTCTCTGCGGTGGTATTCAAAGGGATTATGCGCTAAGCTTACTTCAGATGCATTTATGGGAAAGGTGTTTTGTCCATTGTATTTCTCTGCAAGTTTTCGCGCAACTGGTATTTCGAATTCTGGCTCCTCCGTCAATGAAACACGAATGGTGTCCCCGATTCCGTCTTCCAACAAGGCTCCGATACCTACAGCCGATTTAATGCGTCCATCTTCTCCGTCTCCAGCTTCCGTCACTCCTAAATGTAGTGGATAACAACGTCCGTTTAACATCATGCGGTGAACCAACAAGCGATAAGCTTGAACCATGACCAACGTATTGCTCGCTTTCATGGAGATCACCAAGTTGTGGTAATCATTCTTTTCGCAAATGTGGATGAACTCCATGGCAGATTCTACCATTCCTTCCGGGGTATCTCCGTAACGACTTAGGATGCGATCGGAAAGAGAACCGTGATTGGTTCCAATGCGCATCGCTGTTCCATGTTCTTTACACAAAAGGACAAGCGGAGTGAATTTATGTTCAATGCGCGCTAATTCCTCTTGATAACTTTCATCGGTATAATCTAGCTCTTCAAATTTCTTTTTATCCGCATAATTCCCTGGATTCACACGTACTTTTTCAATTAATTTGGCGGCAATTTCCGCTGCATTTGGCGTAAAGTGAATATCTGCTACCAAGGGAACGCGGTACCCTAATTCGTTCAATTTTTGGTGAATGACGCCTAAATTTTCCGCTTCATTTTTACTGGGAGCGGTTAATCGAACCAACTCACAACCGGCATCGATCATGCGGATACTTTGTGCTACTGAAGCATCTGTGTCCATTGTATCGGTAGTGGTCATCGATTGCAATCGAATGGGATTTGCACCTCCCAAATTCAACGTTCCAATGCGCACTTCAAGCGTGGGAAGTCGTTTGCGGTTAAATGGGTCAATACAATATGTTGAATTCATGAATAGGGTGTAAATTAACATAACAAAAGTACGGATAGTTTGTTTTTTAAATGGGGAATTTGGTGTGATATTTGTTTCGAAGAAAAGTAAAAAAAACAATGCGTAAGATAAATGGTGTTTTACTCGTAATGATGTTGTTGATCAACATGTCTTGTGAGGAAGTAGAAAAAAAGTCATCGCAGGTAAATCGTCAAACAAAGGGGGCGATTCAGCGAATTCCCGACACGACTAATCATAAAAGCGATAAAAAAAACGAACGCATTATACCGCAAGAAATTCCAGTTGTACGATTAGATCCTGGACCACCAGACCCCGGACCCTTTCCTTATTACTGGGGTGAACCACCCATTTCTTGTCCGACAATTGAACCAATCGCGTTAAAATCAGACACTATTTTTGATTTCGTTACCAAAATGCCTGAATTCCCCAATGGAATGTCGGAACTTCAAAAATACTTAAGTAAGAATTTAATTTATCCATCCGTTGCGATGGAAATGGGTATTGAAGGAACCGTTATTATTCAGTTTGTTGTTTATGAGGACGGAAGCATACATGCTGTTCGCGTGTTAAAGGGAATAAATGAGGGTATGGCTTGTGATAAGGAAGCGGCCCGCTTGATAAAAAGCATGCCTAATTGGAATCCGGGAATAAACGAAAAAGGTCAAGCCGTTAAAGTCCGTGTGAATTTACCTGTTCGCTTTCGTTTAATTTAATCTTCGCAAGGAAGCTCTATTTTAAAGGTCGTTCCTTCATGCAGAATGGATGTGAAGGAAATGTTTCCACCATGTTTTTCGACAATTTGTTTGACGAGTGAAAGTCCAATCCCGCTTCCTGACGACTTGGTGGTAAAATGCGGAGTGAAGATTCGGGGTGCTTCCTCCTCAGAAATGCCACAACCATTGTCTACAACTTTGACGATACAGCGATTCTCAACTTTTCTCAACGAAACTTCGATCAATCCATTTTCTTTTTCCACCAATGCTTGTTGTGCATTTTGAAGTAGGTTGACAAAAACTTGAATCCATAAACTACGATCGATTTGCACGAAAACAGGTGTGCTTGGCGCGTCAAATTGAACCGCAATTTGTGTTTCGTTTTCGTAAAGGGAATGGACTTTTTCTACAAGATCGACCATGTTTTCACGCTGTAATACCGGTTCAGGCATTTTAGCAAAATTCGAGAACTCATTGGAGATGCGCGTTAATCCATCGATCTGTTCGATGAGTGAATCCATGACACGTTGCAGGTGTTTCTCGCTGTCGGTATTACTTGGATCATAACTGCGCATCAAGTGTTGAATGCTCAGCTTCATAGGGGTCAGTGGATTTTTAATTTCATGTGCAATCTGCTGAGCCATTTCGCGCCATGCCATTTCCCGTTCTGATGAAGCAAGTTTTTGTGCGGCCTCCTGAAGTTCTTCTAATTTTTTGTTATACGCTTGAACGATGGCACCGATTTCATCCTTTTGTTGGTAAACAATGCGTTTATTTTCTTTCCCAAATTGAATATTGGACATATGTCGCTTCAAGACATTTAATGGAGCAATTAACCAGTTGGAAACGAGAAGACCAATTATCACTGATAATGCAAGCAATAAAATAAACACGTTGATCATGGAGGTCACGAAGGTCTCTATCTGATTTTCGTAATCTTGTTGTTGTCCGAAATGCTGTAAATTGATGTACCCAATTTCTCGATGATTTTCACTGAAAACAGGAAGATAGGAAGAAATAAATGCTAGTTTCCCAATTTCTTCTGTATGCGAAAAAGAGCTGGCATGTTGACCAATCATTTTACGCATAGCGTCTGGATTCATTTGTTCGCTGACTAATCCTAAATCAAATATTTTTGGACGTGAACTGGCCACGAGTAATCCATGCAAGTCGTAAATATTCACATCCGTTTTAAATATGGCTGAAATTTTCTGTAGAGAATTTTGTAGCTGTTCTCTGTCCCGACTAACAATTAGACTCGTTTTTTCGGTTAATTGTAAGCTCAATTCTTCCTGAATGGAACTTAATTTTTCCTGAATGTTCTTTCGCGTAAATCCTTCGTATTGTTTCCCAACAAAGACTCCGCTTCCGACACCATAAAGTAATAAGGAAAGAACGATCACCATTACAAAGGCAATTTGAATTTTAAACGCAAATGACAAGTCGATTCCGTTCAAAACTGCCCCGCCGTTAATCAGGTAAATGACAATAAGTAAAATACCCCAGAAGCAAAAGATGTAAGCAAAGGAGGTAACGTGATCAAACCAAGAGCTAGATTTTGCGGAAATAACAATCGCATTTTCTTTGGATTTCCGGTAGTAATAATGGTTGAATCCATCTAAACGAAAGGAACCTTCTTTTAAGTGATTTCCTAAAAAGGACTGTAAGTTTACGGGAAAGTTAAATGCGCCAGATTGATGAATTAATTGCCCCTCGGAATACTTCGCGATGGAATAATTTTCCAAAGAATTCATGACATTTGCCTTGTCCGAAATTAACAAGCGTGGAAAACCAATCTCCTCAGGAATGCGTTTCGATTTCAAGCAAATACTGAGCATTAACGGAATCTTGGACGCGTAGATTTTTTGTAGAATGACATACGACAATCCATCTTCCTCATGTGGCATAAAATGAATGGATGCGTCAATGTCCGATTGCTGTCCGTGCTTATCAATGAGCGCTTCTAATTGGTCTAAACGATCCGTTGAATAATAAGAACTTCCTGCTGGATGATAGACGTTAAATTGTAAATCGTAGCCATCCCACAAACCATGGAAGTATCGTTTTTCTAGAATTGCCGATAGCAAATGTCGATCGATGCTTGTTTTGGTGCTATCTCCAAATTGTCGAAATAAGCGATCTTGCCCAACGTTTTCTTTTAATTCAAGGTATTCCAATTCTAAATTCACATCTCGCTCTGTCGCTAAGTTTTGTGTGTAAATGGCACGGTTTTCTACATCTTTTTGTTCGTTATGTTGAATTAATTCATGAACGAACACAAAGGAAAATGAGCACAATAAAAGCAGTTGAAATGTAAATTGTTGAAGGCTGTTATTCCGCGTGGAAAAGATTAAATGAATGCAAATAACGCAAAATGGGAAGAGATAAGATAGCAACGAGAATGTGGATTTTTGTTGGAAAAACCATATAAAGATGAAAACAGTACTGGTAATGAGAAGTCCAACAAATAACATGTTTAAACGTCCTTGAAAAGAGGCAATCATTCCGAACACCATTTTTTGGAAACTCAAGAACAAGAGACCAATTAAGGTGAAAAAGACAAAGGATAGACTATTCAAATCAAAAAAGTGTTCGAAATTCAAGGGAATAGTAGAATGTAACAAGAGCATGTTCATTAGGGAAAGAATCACCCACCACGCACCGAATATTCCAAGAAGTTGGATCCATTTTGATAAGGGATGTTTGTTTTCCTTAAAAGATTTAAAAAGCATTATAAAGCCAAAGGCGATAAAAATGCTGTTGAGACAATAATCAAAAAAGCAAGGAAACCATTCATTGAATGCAAATAGATTGGCATCCATAAAATTCGCCAGTGGAAAAATGGAAGTCAATGGCAGATTAAATGAGAGTATTCGGACAAAAACCAATGCCATAACAAAAATCCACCTTCCCCTTGGATTGGATTTCAACTGCTCATAACAAGCATAGAGTAAATTGATTATTGCAGTCAACAAAAGTGGTAATAATAACCAATGGCTCGTTGGATGTTGCTCTCGAATAGGTAGGATAGAAAAACAATACTTCTTGGCTAGATTGTAAATTGGAAATCCGTGGTTTTGGTCAAGTCCTACATGAAAGGGAACTGAACCAAAAAATGGATTTGGCTTGGCACTGATAAATTCATTCGAATAAGGATATTCGCTTATAATGGAAAAAGAAGCCGAACAACTGATCGTTCCTTTTCTCACATAGGAACCATAATACCATCCGTTTTGTAATTTAAAAATACCGTTACATGGAAATTGTATCGATGAAAAATTCGTGACAGGAACTTGGTTTGTGTTCCATTTGATTAATTTATCGTTCTGATAAACGTGAACATAGAAATGCTCGTTTGATGGGATTTCGCCTTTTTTCTCAATGGACTTCAGCGCTGAAGCTGCACTTTTTGTCAGTTTTTTTTCTTGCTGAAGAAAGTTTGCTTGGACTTTTTTTATCGAAATGAATCCATCGTTTGCTTGATTAAGCAGCAGCAATAGAAAACACATAAAAGAAAGGAAGGCAAGTAAAAAATACTTGTATTTCAGGGAAATATGCACCCACTTCCTCATCCTTATACGACGCTATTGGATAGATTTGAAAGCGCTTCGTGAAGCTGCACAAAATCTTCATCCGCCCGATGGTCGTTTCGAAAGATAAAATGTGCTTGATCTTTGTAAGGTTCAATGTAATTTTGATAACATGGCAAAACGTGATTGTCCCATTGGTAGATGATTTCAGAGCGTTTGTAACCTCTAGTTTCTTGATCTCGGTAGATGCGACGATCTAATTGTGTTTGATGGTCCACATCGACAAAAATGCTAAAATCTAATTTTTCGAATACCTTTTTATAATGGAACAAAAACAAGCCTTCCACAATAATTACCTCACTCGGATGAATGGTTAACAATACATTTTTGTTCGGCGGGGCATTGAAAAAATACTCTTTTACTTCAATTGGATTTCCAGTCACCAAATCGTGTAAGTCTTGTTCCAACTTTTCTTGATTTAAGGCCGTTGGCAAGTCGAAATTCACTTTGCCGTTTTGATCCAAGGACTGCATTTCAATCGGATGGTAGTAATTATCCATGGAAAAAACGGATGGAGTCACTCCATCAAAAGATTCAGATAATCTTCGCAGTAACGTCGTTTTTCCAGCGCCACTTCCCCCACAAATTCCGACAACAAATGGTTTATTTTTCATGTATAATCCTTCCTACAAATATACAACATGTCACGTAGGTTTTTCATGCAAATTTTCATCCAACTGAAAGAAAAATCGTAACTTTCCTCTCACTATTCATCGCCTTATGAAAAACTTCACTCTTTTACTGACACTGTTTATGTGTAGTTTCGTACTACATGCCCAAATGAAATTGGGAGACAAAGCCATCATGTTAGATGACCAACTGCAAAGTACAATTGGTGAAACAACTTCCCTAAATGACTCCAAAAAAGAAAATGGATTATTGGTTGTGTTCTCTTGTAATACTTGTCCGTTTGTCGTAGGGACAGAGGATTTTCCAGGCTGGGAACGTCAGTACAATGCGTTGTATCGTTTTGCTGATAGTTTGAAAATCGGGATGATTTTAGTGAATGCTAATGAAGGAAAAAGACAGGGAGTAGATTCCTATGCTGAAATGATCAAACGTGCAGCGGAACAACAGTATCAAATGCCTTATGTAGTCGATGTGAATTCAACCATGGCAAATGTATTTGGGGCAAAAACAACACCGCATGTTTTCCTGTTGAACGATGAAATGAAATTGGTGTATATGGGATCCATTGACAATATCTGGGACAAAGAACGCAAAGCAGACATTCCTTACGTGAAAAACGCGATGGTGGAATTGTCCGGAAACAAAAAAATTAAAATGAACTCAACCCCACCGAAAGGGTGTGGCATTAAACGCATTACAAATTAATCATGTCTATGAAAACAACGCTTACTCTTATTCTCGCACTTTTCGCATTCAATGGTTTCTCTCAACAAGGCGAAGGATGGAAAAAGACCTATAAGGCTTCCATTAATTTAAAGGAACTGACAAGAATCAATTTTCCACAACCGGACATTCAAGCATTAAAAGCAGAAGATGCTTTGGTGGATGGAACGGGGTCCGCTCCATGGCGTTTTGGTTGGAACAATTACACCAATTTAAATACGGATAACACGGGAACGTGGACAACCTTGCCAAACGGTGACCGTATATGGCATTTAGTGGTGCATTGTGAAAATGCCTTAACGATTAACTTAACGTTTGATCACACTGTGATTCCAAGCGGAAATGAGTTGTATGTATTCAATCCTGAAAAAGATTTCATTTTAGGAAATTTTACAGCGAACCATTTATATGAAGGACAATTGGGAACAGAATTGGTTCCGGGAAGTACGTCAATCGTGGAGTATTTTGTCCCTAAAAATAATCCGCAAGGACATGTCCAAATTGGAATTGTTACACACGGATACCGCACAGCTGCAGAGTTTCAGCAAAAAGCATTTGGTAGTTCGGGATCTTGTAACAGAAATGTGAATTGTTCGGAAGGGCTACCTTGGACACAACAACGTAATGGAGTAGTGATGCTCGTTTCTGGAAGTAGCGGCTTTTGTTCAGGATCTTTGATCAACAATACCTTAAATGATGGAAAACCATATGTATTAACAGCGGATCACTGCTACAGCAATCCAGCTTCTTGGATTTTCCGTTTTCAATGGCAATCCCCAGATTGTAACAATCCTGCGGCATCGCCAACTTTTCAATCCCTTTCAGGTGCTGTGTTACGCGCAAGAGCAACGGCTTCCGATTTTTGTTTAGTTGAAATCACAGGCGGATTATCGGCTGGAACTGTTCCAATCGCGTATACACCTTATTTCGCTGGTTGGGACCATTCTGGAAATACCCCAACTTCTGCAGTGGGCATTCACCATCCATCAGGGGACATCAAAAAAATCTCTTTGGAAAATGACCCGTTGATTTCTACCACGTTTGGAACTTGTCCGGCAAATAGTCATTGGGGAGTGACCAATTGGGATAGTGGTGTAACAGAAGGAGGTTCATCGGGCTCTCCCTTGTTTGATCAAAATCACCGAATCATTGGCCAACTTCATGGTGGCGCATCTGCTTGTGGTGGCGCAAACTTATCGGATGAATACGGAAAATTAAGTGTCTCTTGGGAGCCGGCAGGGAGCAATACAACCAACCAATTGAAATGTTGGTTAGACCCAAACAATGCAGGAGCACAATTCATCGATGGATTTGATCCAGCGAATGCGACAGTTGCGCAATTAGATGCTGGATTGTCAAGCCCAATACTAGAGGCAACAGCATTTTGTGGAACTAACTATGCGCCAAAAGTAACCATTGCAAATTCTGGAACTACCACGTTAACTTCTGCGGTTGTTACTTATTCGATTGACGGTGGTGCGAATCAAATCTACAACTGGAGTGGATCATTGGCACAGTGGCAAACAGCACTAATTACCTTGCCAGCACTCAACTTAAGCCCAGGGAATCATACATTTACTGCAACGGTATCCAATCCAAACGCCGGAACAGATGAAAATGCGGTGAACGATGCGGTGAATACGGCTTTAACGATTGATCCAATTGATCAAACAATGGGCGTATTGAAGGTAACTTTGTTAACAGACAATTATCCGGATGAAACATACATGGAATTAACTTCTAGTAACGGAACGGTTGTTTGGTTTGAAGGAAATGAAAGTTTTGTTGGGAATTATGGAACAGGAAATAGCCCGGCGCCAACAGATCCAACAAGCCCGCTTGCAGGAAATACAACGTATAACTATGACATTCCGATTTCTGTAACGGATTGTTACACTTTCACGATTTATGATTACTATGGCGACGGATTAGGAGCATCTCAATGGGGAGGTTCGAATGTGGACGGCAATTTGACTTTATTGGATAATGCTTCTGCCGTTTTATACACGCTTTCGGCTGCTGATTTCGGGGCTCAAACTTCTGATGTGGTAAAAAACACTGATAATTCGGGTGTGGAAGAACTTGGAATGATCCAGTGGAATGTGTATCCGAATCCAACAAAAGGGAACTTAACGGTTGCCGTTCAGCACGGACAAGCAACAGATGTAGTGATCCTTGATTTGTACGGAAAAACAATTTTACGTCAATCTGTTCAAAACAACCAAGGAAATATCAATACGGAGTCCTTGGCAATCGGAACGTACTTTGTACAAGTGAATTTTGCGAATGGAGCAACTTCCATGAAGTCCTTCATTAAACAATAAGAACCGAAGGGAATGGCAGGAATCTATGTGCACATTCCTTTTTGTAAAAAGCGGTGTTCTTATTGTGATTTTCATTTTTCAACGACCTTTTCGAAGTATCGTAGCCAGTTGATTGATGCTATCTGCTTGGAACTGGCCTTGCGAAAAAATGAATTGAACAATGAATCCATTGAAACAATTTATTTTGGTGGAGGTACACCGAGCCTTTTGAAGAGCGAGGAGCTTAGTCAAATTCTCAATGCTATTCGGTCAAATTACCTTGTTTCAACGGGCTTAGAAATGACCTTTGAAGTGAATCCAGAGGATGCAACCGAGGACAATTTAATCAACTGGAAAAAACAAGGAATCAATCGTTTGAGTATCGGACTTCAGTCGTTTCAAGAAAGTGATTTAAATTGGATGAATCGGTCCCACACCCTTCAACAAGGAACAGATGCGGTTCGACTAGCACAAGTTCATGGTTTCACGAACATCAGCCTCGACCTCATCTATGGTTTACCAGGATTAGCGAATGAACAATGGATGGAACATTTAGAACGTGCGCTGTCTTTAAATGTACAGCACATCTCTTCCTATTGTTTGACGATAGAACCGAAAACAGCATTGCTGAATCACGTTCAAAAAGGAGTACTAGAAAGACCTAGTGAAGATCAACAAAGTGAGCAATTTGAAATCATGGTCAGTGTCCTCCAAAAATCGGGATTTGAGCAATATGAAATTTCCAATTTTGCGAAGGATGAACACTACGCGAAGCACAATTCAGCCTATTGGAATTTAACGAAATACATCGGTGTTGGACCCAGTGCACATTCCTTTAATGGCATCGAACGCCGTTGGAACATTGCGAATAATACGAAATACTATCAACAGGTGGGAAACAATGATCACTGGTTTGAAGCTGAAGTATTGAGTGTAGCCGCACAATGGAATGAGTGTTTTTTAACAGGACTGCGCACTAAATGGGGAGTTTCCAAAGACAAAATACAGGGTTTCGGTGGATTTCATCCCACGGAAAAAAGGCAATTAGAAAGCTATCTTTCTGATGGTTTAATGTGTGAAGAAGAGGGATTTTATTCCTTGACAGAAAAAGGTAAATTACAAGCCGATGGAATTTCAGCCTCGTTTTTCCGTTTGGATTAGTCGCTTAATTTTCCAATGAATATCTGTTGTCCATCGATCCGCACTGGGCGTTTCAAAAAGGTATACTCATCTAAAATGAATTGCCTCATCTCTTGCTCGGTGAGTTGTTTGTCTTTTAATCCTAAAGTTTTGTACTTGATGGCGCGTTTAGAAAACAGGGCCTCGTAAGACCCTGCTCGTTCTTTCATAGAATCAAGTGACTCAGCTGAAATTCCAGCTGATTTGATGTCAATGATTTCATAGTCGGACGCCTCCGAAAATGCTTTTAATAATTTGCGACAGTTGTCACAGGTGTTTAGCTGATAAATGCGTTTCATTAACAAAACTCATCATAAGCGGCAGCTAAATTTGCTGCAATCATTTGTGCGCTTCCACCTTCGATATGGTGACGCTCTAAAAAGTGCACCAATTTACCATCCTTGAATAAAGCAATGGACGGAGAAGATGGAGGATAAGGTAAAAAGTACTTTCTTGCTTGAGCTACTGCCTCAGTGTCAACACCAGCGAAAACCGTTGTTAATTTCGAAGGTGTTTTGTCGTGGTGCAAGGATAACTTCACACCTGGACGCATATTTCCTGCGGCACAGCCACAAACAGAATTCACAACAACCAACATGGTCCCTTCGGATTCATTGATTGCGGCGTCTACTTCTGTACTATTGGTTAACTGTTCAAACCCAACGGATGTTAGGTCGTCTTTCATGGGTTGTACTAATTCTGCTGGATACATTTCTTGCGATTTTAGAATACAAAATTACGGAATAGATTGCTTCCAAACGGAAACATAAGTGACAATTCTTAAAGTGCCTCTAGAATTTTTTTCGCCGAAATATAGCGCGCCTTTTTTTGCTGTTTAAGTGCTGATGGCCGCATACCAAAGCGTCTTAAAAACCGTGCATTTTCAGCATGCTCATTCCAATAGGAAAGGAAGCGCTTGGCGAAGGGATAGTGCTTTGCTTGAGGCACAATGGCAAAACCAAAATAATCGACATACGTTTTTGTCGGAAAGACAACCACACGTTTTTTGGATCTGACCAATTTTGCATTGCTCAGGTAATCGTGATAAGTCAAGAGCAGTAATTGCGTACTTGCTGTACTATCTCCTTCTACATAATTGATGCGGTGGTCTTTCAGCCCACGACTCCATTCTTTGAACGTAGGTGTTTTCTTCCTATTCTTTTTTGGAATGGACTGCAATTGCAATTTTGCCTGCGCTTTTAACACAGTCAAGGAACGAAAGTTGGGACTTGTCCAAAGGAAGTCCGTACTCAACTCGCGGTAAGATGCTGGCTTGTCCAAACTATCCGGCAAATAGGAAATCACAAAAGGATCAACTCCGGCAGCAAACCAATGATCTATGATGGGATGTAATCGAATGCCCTGTTCGGATAGAAATGCGGGCTCTACTTCTTGAAACGATTGATGTTCCAGTGTTTTAACACCCATAAGGGAACGGATAAACACCAAGTCTATATTCGCATTAAATCCTGCTTTCTTCAAGTAAGTACTAATGGAATCTGCTGTCATGTGACGTATTTCTAGTTTCACGTGACTTTCCTTTGAAAACGCACGAAATAAGCGCACATCTTTTTCTTTTAAAAAGTCAGAGGCGATGACTAATTTGCGGTCAGAAAGTGGTTTTGCTTCTTCAATCGCGCACGAAAAAAGGAACGAAGATACCAGTGCAAAAAGGACGTAAAACTTGATTTTATCCACCAGTTAATTTTTTAATTTCGTTCAACTTCATTAATGCTTCAACCGGAGTTAAGGTGTTAATGTCAATACCAATCAATTCTTCGTGAATTTGTTCCAAAACAGGGTCGTTTAATTGGAAAAAACTCAATTGCATGTTTGGATCTTTATCTTTTTTCGATTTTTTACCTGAATCTGTGCTCCCCACGTTGGCGTGTGAAAATTCTAAATCTTTGAGAACCTGCTCCGCACGTTTGAGGACCATTGGAGGCATACCGGCCATCCGTGCAACGTGAATTCCAAAGGAATGCGCACTTCCGCCGGGTGTTAATTTTCTCAGAAACAAAACACGGTCACCTAGTTCTTTCACAGAAACGTTATAGTTCCGAATCCGCTCGAAACTCTTCGCCATTTCATTCAATTCATGGTAATGGGTTGCAAAAAGCGTTTTGCATTTTGCTGTTGGATTTTCGTGAAGGAATTCGGCAATGGACCAAGCAATGGAAATTCCATCATACGTACTTGTTCCACGTCCAATTTCATCTAAAAGAATTAAACTTCGTTCCGAAATATTGTTCAAAATACTTGCCGTCTCGTTCATCTCCACCATGAAGGTAGATTCTCCGGAGGAGATATTATCAGAGGCACCTACACGCGTAAAAACCTTATCGATTAATCCAATTTTTGCCGAATCGGCAGGGACAAAACAGCCCATTTGCGCCATAAGAACAATTAGCGCCGTTTGACGTAAAATGGCACTTTTACCACTCATGTTTGGACCGGTAATCATGATGATTTGTTGGTCGTTATTGTCTAATAGTACATCATTGGCAATGTACGATTCACCCAATGGCAAGCGTTTTTCAATCACTGGATGACGACCATTTTCAATGCGTAAGCACAATCCATCATTGATCTCTGGACGCACATACTTGTTTTCAGTAGCAGTTAACGAAAACGAATACAAACAATCTAGTCGCGCAATGAGTAGTGCATTGTGCTGGATTGGCTGAATGTAATCTGCCATGCTAAAAACCAAATCTTGGAAAAGTCTTGCTTCAATGGCATAGATTTTTTCTTCTGCACCGAGAATTTTCCCTTCGTATTCCTTTAATTCTTCCGTAATGTATCGCTCGGCATTCACCAAGGTTTGTTTACGAATCCAATCTTCTGGAACCTTATCCTTATGGGTATTTCGTACTTCAATGTAGTAACCAAATACATTATTGAAAGCTATTTTTAAACTCGGAATTCCCGTTCTTTTAGATTCGCGTTCTTGAATTTGCTCAAGGAAATCTTTTCCGTTAAAGGAAATTTCGCGCAAATCATCTAGTTCTTTATGAAAGCCAGGACGGATGATCATTCCTTTTCCTACTTGTGCCACTGGTTCATCACACAAAGTATTTTCAATCAGTTCGATTAGAGTATTACATCCATTGAGTTGCTCCGTTAGCTTTTTCAATGCAATCATATCACCATCCTTCAAGAGGGCTTTAATCGGATCAATTTGTAATAGGGTACGACGCAAATGCATCACTTCCTTGGGATTCACTTTTCCAACGGCTACTTTGGAAATCAAGCGTTCTAAATCACCGATTTCTTTGAGGCGCTGTCCGATTTCATAACTGATTTCCGTATGCTGGACTAAAAAATCAACAATGTCCAAGCGCTCTTCAATTGGTTTTTGATCCTTCAACGGCAGGACAATCCACCGCTTCATTTGTCGGCCTCCCATAGGAGTCAACGTTTTATCAAGAACATCCGAAAGGGTTACCGCATTTTCATTGGCCGAGTAAATCAATTCTAGATTTCTCACGGTGAAACGATCCAACCAAACATATTTCTCTTCTTCAATGCGTGATATCTTGGAAATGTGTCCTAAGCGGTGATGTTGATTCTCATTCAAATAATGAAACACCGCCCCTGCGGCAATGATCGCCGCGGACATTCCTTCAATACCAAATCCTTTTAATGATTTTGTCCCGAAATGTTTGGTCAGCATTTCATGGGCGTAATCACTCGTATAGACCCAGTCTTCTAAGCGAAAAGTGAAATGTTGTTCGCCAAATTGTTGTTCAAAGGACGCACGTTTATTTTTTTGATAAATAATCTCAGTGGGTTCGAATCCACTGATTAATTTATCCATATATTCTTTATTTCCTTGTGCCACCATGAATTCCCCTGTGGAAACATCCAAAAAGGCGATTCCGATGTCTTGTTTATCAAAATGCACCGCACAAAGAAAATTATTTCTAGCTTGATCCAATACTTGATCATTGAAGGAAACTCCCGGCGTCACTAATTCTGTCACCCCACGTTTCACAATGGTCTTGGTCATTTTCGGATCTTCCAATTGGTCGCAGATAGCGACACGTTGTCCCGCACGAACAAGTTTTGGCAGGTAGGTGTCAAGTGAATGATGCGGAAATCCTGCTAATTCAATTTCGTTTGCCGAACCACTGCCACGCTTTGTTAAAATAATCCCCAAAATACGGGATGTTTTGATGGCATCTTCTCCAAAGGTCTCGTAAAAATCACCGACACGAAACAACAACAAAGCCTCGGGATGACGCGCTTTAATTTGATTGTATTGCTTCATCAGAGGCGTTTCCGCGACTGCTTTTTCTGGATGCGATTTTGACAACTGCTGTGAATTAAAATTGGAATTTAAAATTAGGAATTTTTATGTGGTCTTCCACACCCTCGAACAAGAACATTTTAACAATTCCTATTAACTTTGATTCTGATTATGGACGGAACGAAAAACAAAAAATTAAAACTCTGGGAACTCAACCGTGTTTCGGAGGAACAGTTTAAAAATCAAGCGAAAAATCCACTCGTTATTGTGTTAGACGACATTCGTTCTTTAAATAACATTGGTTCTTTTTTTCGCACCAGCGACGCCTTCAATGTGGAGAAAGTCTACTTGTGCGGCATTACCGCTTGTCCACCGCATCGAGATATTCACAAAACGGCTTTAGGAGCAACGGACACTGTCTCATGGGAATACCGTTCAAATATCCATGAACTAGTGGAAGAATTGCGTGAACAAGCTTATGCGGTTTGCACCATTGAACAGACTGAAAAAACAACGATGTTGCAAGATATTTCTCATTTACCGAACGAAAAATTTGCCTTGGTTTTTGGAAATGAGGTCAATGGCGTAAATCAAGAGGTCGTTGATGCTTCCGATTACGTGATTGAAATCCCACAATTTGGAACAAAACATAGTTTAAATGTGAGTGTCTGTGCGGGCATCGTAATGTGGGAGTTTTGTAAACGCTATATCTGAATCCGATGAAATGCCTGTTCTTTGTTTTTTGTTGTTCACTGGCTACTTCCTTTTGGACGCAGGAAATAAAGAATGTTCAGTTGTTAGATCATTGGTTCTCTGATACCATCATGACGAGTTCCAGTCAAGTACGTTTCAGTAGTTGCTGGGGCTTCGTTCAAAACGGAAAAGAATATGGTGTTATCGGGTCAACCCAAGGCGCACACATCTTTGAATTGACAGCGCAAGATAGTTTGCGTTTCGTTGATTTTGTTCCCGGTCGTTTTCAATCTGCTCAAGTCATAACAAGAGAATATAAACATTACCAAAATTACCTCTATGCCATTTGTGATGAAGGTCCAAGTAGCCTTCAAATCATGGATCTAACTTTTTTACCTGATTCTGTGCACCTTGTTGCAGACTTGCAGGACCAAAATTTCGGAAAATCGCATAACTTATTTATCGATTCATCGAATGCCTTGCTTTATTTAACATTGGTTAATCCGATAGTGAATGGTAATGAGCTTGGCATTGTCCCAATGCGCGTTTATTCCCTAGCGAATCCCACTTATCCTGCCCTACTTTGGGAAGGGCCAAATGACATTCCCGAAGTGCATGACTTGTATGTTCGTGACAACAAAGCGATTTTAAATTGTGGTTTTGATGGCATTCGTACCTACAACTTTTCGAATCCTTCGAATCCAACTTACTTGAATAACTTAAGCTTCTATCCACAGCAAGGTTACAATCACCAAGGTTGGTTGAGTCCGGATGGAAAAACCTATGTGTTTGCGGACGAAACAGCCGGATTACCTTTGAAAAGATGTCAAGTCAATGCTGCTGGACAAATTCAAGTGCAACAGTTTTTTGGCACCGAGAATATACCCTATGCCAAGACGCCGCACAATGTGCAAATCACGAACGACTTCGCTTTTGTATCCTACTATAATGATGGATTACGCATCTTCGATTTGCGCAATAATCCACCAACAGAAATTGGTGTGTATGATACCTATATCGACAATGCTACCACCAATGGATTTTCCATGTGGGGTGCATGGGGAGTGCATGCCATCCTACCAAGTGATCGCATCTTGATTTCCGACCGAAACAATGGATTTTTCTTATTCAAGTTTGACAGATCCATCTTCACGCGTGAAAGCACCGATCATGTTCAATTGTATCCAAATCCATCTTCTCTAGGAGAGGAAGTGTTTGTTCGAATGCCAAAAGATGATCAAGAAACATTTGACGTCCGCATCGATGATGCACAAGGACGAAAAATAACAGCATTTACGATAGCGCATCAGTCGTATACAAAACTCCCTGCCATGGATGCAGCGGGATGCTATTTTGTACGCGTGTCTTGGACCAATTATTTAGGAGAGTCTCAGACAGAAACCTTAAAATGGCTTCCTTACGAGTAAGAATCTTAAACCAAACGGATGTAAAGGATTTCTCCTTCTTTGCTGACTTTCAAAAGATTGTTTTTCGTCAACATTTTCACGCTGTTATCCCAAGCTTTATTACTCATGTCCGCGAATTGTGCACGAAGCTCAGGTAGAACTGCTTCATTCACTTTTTGCACCGCAGTAAAAATCGCTTGTTCGTTCTCGTTCAGTTCAATTTTAACGGATTTGGTTTCTGGACGCATCTGAGGGAAGAATAAGATTTCTTGAATCGATGCATTGTTTGTTAAATACATGATTAATCGATCCATTCCGATTCCGAGTCCACTTGTCGGCGGCATTCCATATTCCAAGGCACGTAAAAAGTCTTGGTCGATAAACATTGCTTCGTCGTCACCTTTTTCTTGCAAACGCAATTGTTCTTCAAAGCGCTCGCGCTGATCAATTGGATCATTCAACTCAGAATACGCATTTGCCACCTCTTTTCCGCAGACCATTAGCTCAAAGCGCTCCGTTAATTCTGGATTGTCACGGTGTACCTTACACAAAGGCGACATTTCTTTTGGATAATCGGTAATGAAGGTTGGTTGAATGTAGTTTCCTTCGCATTTCGCTCCGAAAATCTCATCGATTAATTTCCCTTTACCCATGGTTTCATCTACTGCGATTCCCATGCCTTTTGCCGCAGCACGCAATTCATCTTCCGATTTACCATCAATATCAAATCCGGTAAAATCGATGATGGATTGACGCATCGTGACGCGTTTGTATGGTGCTTTGAAATCGATGTGATGCTCGCCAAAAGTTGCGTTTGTGGTACCATTTACGCTCATGGCACAATGCTCCAACAATTGTTCAGTGAAGTCCATCATCCAATTGTAGTCCTTGTAGGAAACGTAAATTTCCATGGCTGTGAACTCAGGATTATGCGTACGATCCATTCCTTCATTTCTGAAGTTTTTGGAAAATTCATATACGCCATCGAATCCACCTACGATCAATCGTTTTAAGTAGAGCTCATTCGCTATGCGCATGTATAATGGAATGTCCAAGGCATTGTGATGCGTGATAAATGGTCTTGCCGAAGCGCCACCAGGGATTGCCTGCAAGATAGGCGTTTCGACCTCCATATAGCCAGCTTCATTGAAAAACTGACGCATGGCATTGAATAATTTTGTTCGTTTAATGAACACATCTTTTACTTGTGGATTCACCACCAAATCAACGTATCGTTGACGGTAGCGCAATTCGGGATCTGTAAAAGCATCGTGAACGTTTCCTTCCGTATCCGTTTTTGGCAACGGTAACGGACGCAATGATTTGCTCAACACCGTAAAGGAATGTACATGGACGGAAATTTCTCCAACTTGCGTCTTGAACACGTGTCCTTTTACCCCAATAAAATCACCTAAATCGAGTAATTTTTTGAAAACTTCGTTGTAAAGTGTTTTGTCTTCTCCTGGACAAATTTCATCGCGGTTGAAATATACTTGAATTCTACCGGAAGCATCTTGCAATTCTGCGAACGAGGCTTTCCCCATGATGCGCTGAGACATCATTCTTCCTGCCAAACAAACTTCCTTTCCATCTTCAAAATCCTGCTTCAGTTGGCTAGCGTACGCATTAACGGGGTACAACGCAGCCGGATAAGGGTCGATGCCCAAATCACGTAGTTTTTGAAGGGATTCTCTTCGCAGGATTTCCTGTTCCGAAAGTTCGATGTGACTCATGTGAATAGAATTAAGACCACAAAGATAAGTCATCTCATGAAAATTACTAATTCAACTAAGGTAATTCGCTGATAATTTATGTGACGAACTGACAAATTCGAGTTAATAAATACCGGACTTTTTGATGTCCGTGTACCCATTCATGACCTAACTTCGTCAGACCACTATGAAAACAGCGCTCCGAATTTTCTTAAAATGGGTTTTGATCCCACTACTTAGTTTGTGTTTCATCATCACAGCGACTGTTTATTTCTTTAAGGATCGAATTTGCGGCGTGGTTTTAACAGAAGTGAACACGCATTTAAAATCCCCCATTCAGGTGTCATCCATGGACCTAGCATTTTGGGGTTCTTTTCCGAATTTATCGGTCGACTTTGAACAGATTTTTATTCAAGATGCCTTGCCTAATGCGCGTAAAACAGACACCTTATTTTATTCGGAAAAAGTAAGGCTCTCGTTTAATCCGTTGGACATCTATCACGGAAAATACCACATAAAAACAATTGAAGTTGCTCCGGGGAAATTAAGTATCCGTTACAACGAAAAAGGACAAGGGAATTACGACATCTTAAAACCAACACCTGCTCAATCCAGCACAGATTTTAAATTAAGTTTGAAGGAAGTATCCATGGAATCCCTGCGGCTGTTTTATCAAAATGCTGTTTCGCATCAAGCGTTTCAAGCAAAAATAAACCGGAGCTCCATTTCTGGCGATTTTTCCTCGGAAAAGTACCTAGCATCTGCCATTGGACGATTGAAACTGATTGCGTTAAAGAGCGGGGAGATTACCTTGCTAAAAAATAAAAAACTCGACTTCGACTTAGCGATTGATGTGAATCAAAAAAGTGGACTTTTCCGTGTAAAACGTGCGGCCCTTCAAATCGAACATTTGCCCTTTCTATTGACTGGTAAAGTCGGGCAGGACAGCCTCAAATTTGACCTTCAATCGAAAGACCTTCAACTCGTACAATTGGTGAATGAATTGTCGTTAGATGCAGCGAAGGACGTTAAATCATTCCAAGGAAAAGGGATGGTGAACGTACATCTAGCCGTTTCCGGTGGCATGGCAGCGAATGATCCTCTTGCCGTCAAATGTGATTTTGGCATAGAAAATGGCGGATTGACCGAACCATATCACGGGTTGAAAATCCAAGACATTCAATTAGTAGGAACGTATGAAAAAACGGAAGAAAACGGCGAGTTTTTGTCCTTGAAAAATGTGCATTGTCGAACAGCCGGCGGACCTTTCTCCGGAGATTTTTTACTAAGTGAATTTGAACATCCGAAAGTCGAAGGTGAAGCGGAGGGAACCATGAACTTATCCATCGTGCATGCCATTTTTAAGTTGCCATCTGTTGAAACCATTCAAGGAAATGTAGGAATTCAAACGAAATTCGGTCTGTTAACGAATGCAGAAACGGGATCCTTGGATGTGGATCATTGCAACGGAACACTGCAATTGAAAAATATTTTCCTCAAGTTAAAAAAAGATAAACGCACATTCAGTCAAGTAAATGGACAGCTATTTTTGCGTGGAAATGAAGCAGGAATTGATAATGCATCCTTGAAAATTGGCGGAAGCGATTTAAGATTGAATGGCATCTTTGGGAATATTTTTGGATACTTGAACAAGCGTGGCGATTTGAAGACAACCATGTTGTTGGAAAGCAATGATTTGCATGTGGAGGATTTAGGAACCACCTCAAAAGAAGTAAAAATGGCCTCGGGGGCGGTCTTCTCATTGCCAGATGACATTCAAGGAGAAATCAATTTGCAAATTGAAAACCTGCATTATGATCAACACTTGTTCGAACATGTTGTCGGAAAAATGAACATTGAGGCGCACCGATTGCATTTCCCACAATTGAGCCTAGTCAATGCGGAAGCTTTGGTGAGTGGCGCGCTTATCATCGAAGAGAAAGAAGCTGAAAAATTTCTCATTAGTACGCAAATTGCAGGTAAAAACTTGAAGTTTAAACCGCTGTTCAAGGAATGGAATAATTTCGAACAAACGGTCATCACCGATCAAAACATTTCGGGAAAAGCAGAAGCAAATTTATTTTTTCGAGCGCCTTTTAGCTTGTCCAAGGGAATCAATCTCGATGGTATTGAAGCAAAATTGGATTTGAAAGTTTACAATGGACACTTAAAAAATGTGGCTTCTTTCAAGGACATCACCGAAAGTTTAAAAACGAAATCTGGAAAACTTGTCTTAGGGAAAGACAACATCGATGTACTGGAAAAACGACTCAAAGACGTGGATTTTCAAACCATGGAAAATAGTATTCTCATCCAACACAGCATCGTTCAAATTCCAAAAATGACCATTCGTTCTTCAGCCATGGACCTCGATCTTTCTGGAAAACATACGTTTGATAATGACATTGACTACCGCTTCGCTTTCCGATTCAGGGACTTAAAACAAATGGAGACGAAAAATGAGTTCGGAGAAGTGTTAGATGATGGAACGGGCTTGCGTTTGTTTCTTCGCATGTATGGAACCTTGGACAAACCCATTTACGAATGGGACAAAGAAGGACGAAAAGCACAAGCACAGGCATACCGCGCTGAGGAGAAGGTTCAAGCGAAATCCATGCTCAAGTCCGAATTCGGCTTTTTTCAAAAAGATTCTACCGTGAAAGCCTATGTGCCAAAAGATGTTCCAAAGGAAGAATTGAAAATCAAATTTGGACCAGCAAGTAAACAGGAATTTTTAGATGAGAAAAAACAAACTAAAGACTCAAAATTGAAAAAGACCTTGAACTCCTGGAAAGAGCAACAGGAAAAGGAACAACAATCGGGTGTAAAACTTGGAAACGGAGGCGGATAAACTTATTGCGCTCCTTTTTTCAAAATTTCCGTGGTTGAGTAACCATGAACAAAGTCAATGGTTTGGACAATTCCGCCGTTTTCGCGCACGATGTCCGAGCCAACAATGTAACCAGACTTTAATGGATTTTCTTCATTTTGATCGTAATCAGCGCCTTTGACCAAAACATCTGGCTTTAAGGTGCGTATCGCTTCCAGTGGCGTATCTTCATCGAAAGCAATAACCAAATCAACGAATCCAAGCGCTGCAATGAGCGTAGCGCGGGCATGCGTATCATTAATTGGACGATTGGGTGCTTTCCCGAGTCTTCGAACAGAATCATCTGTGTTGATGGCAACGATGAGGCGTTTCCCTAAATCTGCCGCCGCTGCTAAGTACGTTACGTGACCCAAATGCAACACGTCAAAACAACCATTCGTGAATACAACTGCTTCATTTTTCAGTTGAAACAAGGCAATCCGTTTTTGTGCTTCTTCGATGGAAACAATTTTATCTTGGATATACGTGAGTCTAGCCATGTAACAATTTTTAGGAAAGGTAAGGAGTTTCAATAAATCGTCATTGAAACGCTGGAAATTAATCCAATAAATTGGTGGATTCGTTCGGGAAAACCAATGATGGTTTGAAGGATTTTGCTTCTTCGAAATCCATGTATCCATAGCCAATGATGATGATGACATCATCTACGGCTACTCGTCTTGCAGCTGGTCCATTCAAGCAAATCATACCGGATTTACGATCGCCTTTAATGACATATGTTTCAAATCGTTCACCATTATTGATGTTGACAATTTGTACACGCTCACCTTCAATTAAGTTTGCAGCGTCCATTAATGCTTCATCAATGGTGATGCTACCAATGTAGTTCAAGTCAGCCTGAGTGACGCGAACACGGTGAATTTTTGATTTTAAAGCTTGTATTAACATAACAATTTCCGCGGCAAAAATAAATCAAATAAACGGATTAGAATAATAAATTGTCAATCAAACGAACACTTCCGCAGTGCGCAGCAATACAACAAATTTGATTTTCCTGCCAATCTGTTAGTTCAATGAGTGTTTCTGGATCGACGACCGCAAGGTATTCAAGTGTCAATTTTCCGGTGGAAAACAATGCGATTGATGCGGATAACGCCTCTTGAACAGTTTGTTTGTTTTTCATGGAAGCAATGTGGCGCAAGACCTCGATGATCATTAATGCATCTTTTCGTTCTTGTTCGCTCAAACGCATGTTGCGACTACTCATGGCTAGTCCACTTGTTTCCCTTACCGTTGGACACGCTATAATCTCCGTTTGGAAGCCATAATGTTTGGTTAAAAGTCGAATAATCGCCAATTGTTGGAAGTCTTTTTGTCCAAAGTAGGCACGATTTGCCCCAACTAATCGAAAAAGATTATGGACCACATGCACCACTCCTTCGAAATGCCCTGGACGAAAAGCCCCTTCCAAAACACGTCCAATCGAACCTAAATCCATGGGAATAAATCCATCGTTTGTTGGATAAAGATCAGCCTCTGTTGGTGCAAATACGACACAATTTTGGAGCCCATCGAGCAAATGAATATCTGAAGCTAAATCACGTGGATACTTCGCTAAATCCTCGCTGCTGTTGAATTGTTTCGGATTGACAAAGATGCTCACAAGGGTAAAATCGTTTTCCTCACATGATTTTTCAATCAAGCTGAGGTGTCCGTGATGAAGCGCCCCCATCGTCGGAACAAATCCTAAAGACAGGGAATCTTCTTGCAGCTTTTCTAGAAACTGCTGAAGCTCTTGGGATGTATGTATGAGCGTTACTTTAGCCATGCGAAACATAGAATCGGCGACAAAGCTATTGCTTTTTATGAAAGTTCATTTAAATTTCTTAATTTTGTACTCCTATCACTACTGAATGGAAAAGAAAAAAATCCTTTTTATTTCGCAAGAAATCTTCCCTTTTTTACCGAAATCCGAAATTTCATCAACGGCTCGCAGAATTCCGCCAATCGTTCAAGATTTAGGAAAAGAAATTCGTGTGTTTACACCTCGTTTTGGTGCAATCAACGAAAGAAGACACCAATTGCATGAAGTTATTCGTTTATCTGGACTCAATATTTGTATTGATGACCACGATCATCCGTTAATCATTAAAGTGGCATCTGTTGCTGCGGCAAGAATGCAGGTTTATTTCATTGACAACGATGACTATTTCAAACGCAAAACAACCTTGCAGGATGAAAAAGGAAAGTTCTTTGAAGATAACGATGAGCGCTCCATGTTTTTTGCACGAGGCGTTTTAGAAACGGTAAAAAAATTAGGCTGGCAACCAGATGTGATTCATTGTCACGGATGGATGACTGGTATCATGGCACTATACATCAAGCACATTTACAACAAAGACCCACATTTCAAGGATACGAAAGTGGTTTATAGTTTGTACAATGATGATTTTTCCACGCCGTGGGACAAACGTTTTCATGAGAAGTTGACCTTTGATGGCTTTCCAAAGGAAGTGTCAGACAAGTTGATTGACCCGAGTCACGAGAACATCACAAAAGTATTTGCTGAATATGCGGATGGAATTAACATCGCATGTGAAAATTTAGCGCCAAACCTGAAGGCAATATTTGACCAGTCTTCAGCGTTGAAGTTAGACTATGTTCCAGAAGAAAACCAAGGAAAAGAACTTTCCGCGTTTTTCGATAAGGTCATAGAAGAATCTATTTTGGCTTAATCTAAATTGTAGCATTTCATGAAAAGACTTACCTCTTTTGCCTGCTTGTTGTTCGTTTTACTTGCATCTTGTAATAAAAACAAACACGAAATCGGAAAACCAGCAATCGACCAAGATCTTTTGTTAAATGGCATTACGACCGACACCTTCAATCTCATTACCTATACCATTAATGAGGATTCTGCGATAACCGACAATGCGCCGAACGTCTTACTTGGAAGCTATATCGACCCGAAATTCGGGAAAGTGAATGCCTCGTTTTACACTGAATTTCGATTGAAATCCTTGAACCCAAATTTTGGGGATATTGGCACCATTGTCGTTGACTCTTGTGTCCTTGCTTTACAATATGTTGGATACTATGGAGATCAAAGCGCTCAAACGTTTGAAGTGTATGAGTTGTCCGATAGTTTATCCATGGACTCAGTCTATTATGACTTTTCAACGAAGCCAACCAAACCGGATAATTTAGTGCCAAACGGACACGGAACATTTGCACCTAGACCTTTAAATAACGCGGTAGTCGGTGGAGATACCTTGGCGCCACAACTGCGCATTCCCCTGGACACGAATTTTGCCAAGAATGTGTTGAATGAGGCGGCAACCAATGCATCCACCTTTGCTTCCAATGTGAATTTTCAAAATTTCTTCAAAGGATTTAAAGTAAACGTCAACAATCCGAGTCAAACAATCGGACAAGGATCTATTTTGTACTTGAACATCAATAACAATGCGGCGTCGAAATTGACCATTTATTACACCCAAGCTGGTGTGAGCAAGAGTTTTGACTTAGTCATGAATAGTTACTGTTCAGATTTTGTGCACATAGAAACCGATCACTCCGGAACACCACTTGACTTGGTCTTGCAAGATAGCACGAAGGGACAAACAACATTTTATGCACAAGCTTTTCGTCAAAGAGCGGTGATAAAAATCCCAGGATTAGACGCGTTGCCAAAAAATGTGGTAGTGCACCGTGCGGACTTATATCTTCCTGTGCAATTCCAAAATGGTTACCGTTATAAACCGGGATCGGCAGTTTCAGTAGCAGCACGTTTAAAACAAAGCGATACGAAATTGACCAACTTGAATGTCACCGGTGCATTTGTTGACAGCAAAAAACAATATACCATTGATTTAAGAACGTATACGCAAGCATTGATTGCCGATAACATTGAAAATACGGGGGTAGTTGTTTCACCTGTTTATTTTAGAAATTCAGCAGAACGCATCGTTTTTAATGGTCCAAACACGACCAACAAGAAAAAACCTCAACTCATTTTGACTTATACAACGTATTAATTTATGTGTGGAATTGTAGCATATATCGGAAAAAAAGAAGCTTTCCCCATTGTCGTTAAAGGCTTAAAAAGATTAGAATACCGCGGCTATGATAGCGCTGGTGTTGCGTTGCTTCACGACGAAAACCTGAATGTGTATAAAAAAGCAGGAAAAGTAAGTGTGATGGAGGAATTTGCCTTAAGCCAAGATGTGTTAGGTCATGCCGGAATCGGACATACCCGCTGGGCGACACATGGTGAACCCTCAGATGTCAATGCGCATCCACATACTTCCATGGATGGAAAAATCGCTTTGATTCACAATGGTATCATTGAGAATTACGATGTGCTGAAAAGAGAATTACAAAACCAAGGATACATTTTCAAAAGCGAAACGGATACCGAAGTAATCGTTCACTTAGTGGATTACATAAGCAAGAAAGAACAAGTTTGGTACGGTGAGGCCTTGCGTTTGGCACTATCACAGGTCCATGGTGCTTATGCAATTGTCGCAATTTCAAAAGACTTTCCTAACCGATTAGTTGCAGCTAGAAAAAGTAGTCCGTTAGTAGTTGGAGTGGGAGCAGAAGGAGATTTTTATCTGGCTTCCGATGCAACACCTATTGTCGAATACACGAAAAAGGTGGTTTACCTGGACGATGAAGAAATCGCTGTGATTGATTTAGAGGAAGGATTAAAACTTTACAACATTGCCGATCAAGAACGCACTCCCTTTTTCCAACAATTAGAGTTGGAATTGGAAGCGTTAGAGAAAGGTGGATACGAGCATTTCATGCTCAAAGAAATTCACGAGCAACCGCGATCCATTCACGATTGTTTCCGTGGACGGTTAAACGCGGAAGAAGCGTGGGTTACCTTGGGTGGACTGCGTGAATATGAGCAAAAAATGATCAGCGCGAATCGTTTGATCATCGTTGCATGTGGAACTTCATGGCACGCTGGATTAGTTGGTGAATACCTCATCGAAGATTTGGCACGCATTAACGTGGAAGTGGAATATGCCAGTGAATTCCGTTACCGAAATCCGATTTTAAGTGAAAACGATGTGGTGATTGCCATTTCACAATCAGGTGAAACAGCAGATACATTAGCAGCTTTGGAACTAGCGAAATCGAAAGGAGCAACCATTCTTGGTATTTGTAACGTGGTTGGTTCATCTATTTCACGCATCACAGATGCAGGTTCCTATACACATGCCGGACCAGAAATTGGTGTGGCATCTACCAAAGCATTTACGGCTCAAGTCACAATTTTGACCTTGATGGCCTTATCCTTAGCACATAAAAAAGGAACCATTAGCGAATCTACGTTCAGAACCATGCTGGCCGAATTAGAAGCAATTCCTGAAAAAGTGAAACGCGTTTTGGAAACCGATGCCTTAATTGAGCAAATTGCCTCAGAATACAAGGACGCATCCAACGCACTTTATTTAGGAAGAGGTAGTTCTTTCCCTGTTGCGTTAGAAGGAGCATTGAAACTGAAAGAAATTTCGTACATCCACGCGGAGGGATACCCAGCTGCGGAAATGAAACATGGTCCGATTGCCTTAATCGATGAGAACATGCCAATTTTTGTGATCGCTACTCAAGGAAATTCCTACGAGAAAGTCGTTTCGAACATCCAAGAAGTGAAGGCTCGCAAAGGAAAAGTCATTGCTGTTGTCACAGAAGGAGACGTCCAAGTACGCGAGATGGCCGATCACGTGATCGAAATTCCCGAAACAAACGAATTCTTAGTTCCTTTATTGGCAACAATCCCATTTCAATTGCTCTCGTACCACATTGCGGTGATGCGTGGTTGTAACGTCGATCAACCGAGAAATTTGGCGAAGTCGGTGACAGTGGAGTAGAGTGTTCGACTTAAATCTGGTCCCCCTGTGTTTACAGGTGTTCCAAGCGATTTAAAATATTTAACCTTACCATTAAAATTGTTGTTATTGATTGGGTTAT
>Ga0228701_1000580_pt1 | contig 29424 bp, 35 predicted proteins | sample McNCre117_Aug_MG_2_FD_178017 | JGI IMG/M metagenome (GOLD analysis project Ga0228701, IMG submission 178017) | Freshwater microbial communities from McNutts Creek, Athens, Georgia, United States - 11-17_Aug_MG | ecosystem: Environmental > Aquatic > Freshwater > Creek | place: USA: Georgia... | reverse complement strand
AAGGATACGCCCGACCGGAAGATCCGGGCGCGCAACTTCCTTAGCGGCGCGCAGCCGCGCCTTTTCACCAACCAGCAACTGACCCATAAACGCGCGTCGAACCCCCTGTGACTTATCCACAGGGTGAGTCATTCGCGGCCCCGCGTCAAGTCGCGACTCCGCACGAATCCTTGAGATTCGGGCCATCGCCGGGTGGAACAGAACGAGTCCCGCACAGCATCTAGAGTCCGGCATGGGCCAGCGGACTCAACATCTGGTGGGTGTGACCGCAGGGACTCGCAGGGGCAATTTTTTATTCGAACAGGCTCAATTGAGCGACCGGCGCGAAGCTCTGGCGGTGAATTGGCGTTGCTCCATGCAGACGCAGCGCCTCCATGTGCTGGGCCGTGCCATAGCCCGCATTGCGCTCCCAGCCGTAGTGCGGCCAGCGCTCAGCATGGGCGCGCATCACCCGGTCGCGGTGCTCCTTGGCGAGGATCGAGGCCGCCGAAATGCACGGCTCGATCCCGTCCCCGCCAACGATCGCCCGCGCGCTCCAGCGCCATGCGCCGACCCGGCCCTGCGGGGTCATGTTGCCGTCGATCAGCACGCTATCGGGCTCGCGCCCCAGCGCGGCGACGAGTTCGCCGACAGCGCGGGTCATCGCCAGCATGGTCGCCGCGAAGATGTTGATCCGGTCAATCTCGTCCGCTTCGACCACGCCCAGCGCCCAGCCGCACGATTGCTGGATCAGCGGTTCAAGCGCCGCGCGGCGCTTGGCCGAAAGCTTCTTGGAATCATCGAGGCCTGCCGGTGCCGCTACCCCCAGCACGCAGGCCGCGGCCACGACCGGCCCGGCGAGCGGTCCGCGCCCGGCCTCGTCCACCCCGATCACCAGCGGTCCGTTAAGCGTGAATGCCATGCCCCCTCATGTCCCCACGCCCCGCCGCGCGGCAAGCGCACGCGCGCCGCTGTCCACCTTTACCTTGTGTCAGTTGCCCCCCTGCCCTATCGGCCCGCGCCATGACCGGCGCCGCCACCCTTATCCCGCTCGACCAGATCGACCCGCAGTGGATCGAGGATCTGCTCGACCGCGCGTTCGAACCCGGACGCCAGCACCGCACCGCCTACAAGGTCCGCGAGGGGATGGACTGGCTCCCGGGTCTGTCCTTCGCCGCGCTCGACGCCGAAGAGCATCTCGTCGGCACGATCCAGTGCTGGCCGGTCGCGCTGACCGATCCGGCGGGCAAGGCCCACCCGATGGTGATGGTCGGGCCCGTGGCCGTGGTGCCCGAAGCCCAGGGCCTGGGTTATGGCCAGGCGCTGATGACCGCGAGCCTCGCCGCGCTCAGCCCCACTGCCATGCTGCCGCAGGTGATGATCGGCGATCCTGAGTATTACGGCCGGTTCTGGGGCTTCACCAATGCCCACACCGGCGGCTGGAACCTGCCCGGCCCGTTCGAGCAGCACCGCCTGCTGGTGCGCTGCAACAATCCCGCCGTCCTCCCCGGCGAAGGCATGCTCGGGCCTTGGCGCGGCTAGGCTGATCTGGCAGGGCATGGTTATGCCCTATGTTCCGCCGCCCGATCTGGCCTCGCTCTCGCTTGCCGAGATCGCCACATTGACCGAGGCGCGCCGGTTGCCCCCTGTCGAACAGTGGAACCCCGCGGCTACCGCCGACAGCCTGATGGTGATCCGCGCCGATGGGCGCTGGTTCCACGATGGCGGCGAAATCCGCCGTCCGGCGATGATCCGTGCTTTTGCCGGCCTGCTGCGGCGCGAGGCCGATGGTCAGCACTGGCTGGTCACCCCGCATGAGAAACAGGCGATCGCGGTTGAAGACGCCGCCTTCATCGCCACCGACGTTGCCCGGCAGGGCGAGGCGCTGGCTTTCCGGCTCAACACCGACGAGATCGTGGTGGCCGATGCCGACCATCCGCTGATCGCGCGCGGCGATGCCGAGACCCCGGCGCTCTATCTGGCGGTACGCCGCGGCACCGAGGCGCGGATCAACCGCTCGACCTGGCTGCAATTGGTCGAACTCGCCGATGCGGACCTCTGCCTTGCCAGCAACGGCGAACTCTTTTCGCTGGTGCCGGCATGAGCCTCGCCCAGCGCCTGCGCCGGCTTCACGCCGAGGGCCATGCCCGCCCGATCGACAACCTGCTCGATGACCGCAAGTTCGCGCCCGATACGCTGCGCCCCGCCGCCGTGCTGGCCGCGATCACCGAGCGCGCGGACCGGCCGGGCTTCCTGCTGATCCACCGCCCCTCGAACATGCGCTCGCACCCCGGGCAGGTCGCATTTCCCGGCGGCAAGATCGATCCCGGCGAAACCCCGGTCGAGGCAGCGCTGCGCGAAGCCTACGAGGAAATGGGCATCCACGAGCGCGACGTGACCGTGATCGGCACCAGCGACGTTTACCGCACCGGCACCGGCTATGCGATCACCCCGGTGCTGGCCGTGGTGCCCCCCGATATCGAGATCAACCCCAGCCCGACCGAGGTTGCCGCCTGGTTCGAGGCTCCGGTCGACTTCGTGTTCGATCCCGCGAACCACAGCCCCCAATCGGCCGATTACCTTGGGCAGGAACGCCGCTACATCGAGATCATGTGGCAGCAGCATCGGATCTGGGGCGTGACGGCGGCGATCATCAACAACCTTTCAAAGCGGATTGCCTGGCATGACTGAACGGATTGCAGCGCCCTGGATGCAGCGCGACGATCTGGCCGCCCTGTTCGCGGCGCTGGGCCAAGACGCCGCGCGCTACGTTGGCGGCGCGGTGCGCGACACGCTTTTGGACTTGCCGGTCAAGGATATCGACGCGGCCACCGTGCTACTCCCCGATGAAGTGATGCGCCGGCTTAAAGACGCCGGGATCCGCGCGGTTCCGACCGGGATCGACCACGGCACCGTTACCGCCGTCCTGCCCGGCGGGCCGGTCGAGATCACCACGCTGCGCCGCGATGTCTCCACCGATGGCCGCCACGCCACGGTCGCGTTCGCCACCGAGTGGCAGGACGATGCCGCGCGGCGCGATTTCACGATCAACGCGCTCTATGCCGATCCGGCGAGCGGTGATGTGTTCGACTGGTTTGGCGGGCTGGCCGATCTGGCCGCGCGCCGGGTGCGCTTCATTGGTGACGCCCGCCAGCGCATCCGCGAGGATCACTTGCGAATCCTGCGCTATTTCCGGTTTCAGGCGCGGTTTGGCGCTCTGCCCGCCGATGCCGAGGCCGAAGCCGCCTGCGCCGAACTCGCCCCGACGCTCAAGGGCCTGTCGCGTGAGCGGGTCGGCATGGAAATGATGAACCTGCTGGGCCTTGCCAATCCCGCCCCCACACTGGCGCGGATGGCCGAACTCGGCGTGCTGGCGGTGGTCCTGCCCGAAGCGGATCCGGCGGCGCTCGCTGCGCTGGTGGGCGAGGAGGCGCGCCAGCAGGTGGCCCCCGATGCCCTGCGCCGGCTCGCCGCGCTGCTCCCGGCCGAGCCTGCGCTGGCCGAACAGGTCGCCAGCCGGTTCCGTCTATCGGGCGCGCAGAAAAAGCGACTGGCGCTGGCCGCCGGGCGCACCGCTGACGGCGGTGAGCCCCGCGCGCTGGCCTATCGCCTTGGCCGCGAGGCCGCGCTTGACCGCTTGCTGATCACCGGCGGTGAAATCGCCCCGCTGGCGGGATGGGAGATTCCGGCCCTGCCGCTCAAGGGCGGGGACATCGTGGCGCGCGGTATTGGCGCTGGGCCCGAAGTTGCCCGGGTGCTGCGCGCGGTCGAAACCCGCTGGATCGCCGAGGGCTTCCCCGACGCGGCACGGGTTTCAGCCCTGCTCGATGAGGAACTGGCCTAGAACTTGTTGTCGCGAGGGAAGCCGCTCGGCGGCATCCGGCCGGCCGCGCCGCGCGCGACCTTCCACATCACCACGTCCTTTTCAGTGCGGGTGCGCCCGGTTTCGCCGCCCATCGCCCAGCTCAGGCCGTCTTCCAGCCGCAGGGTGATCGCATCCGAGAGCCCGCCATCGCGGTACCGCTGCAGAGTGACGCCCTGGCCCTTGCCCAGCACCGGCATTTCGGACAGCGCAAAGACCACCAGCTTGCGGTTGTCGCCCACCACCGCGATGTGATCGTGCTCGGCCGGGATTTCGCGCACCACGGCCAGCCGGACGCCCGGCTTGGTGGTCACCACGCCGCGGCCCTTGCGGGTTTCGGCCAGCAGTTCGTCCATCTCGGCCACGAAACCGCGCCCGGCATTGCTGGCGAGCAGCAACTGCCCCTTGGGCTTGTAGGCCACAACCCCAACGATCTGCGCTTCGGCATCGATATCGATCATGGTGCGGATCGGTTCGCCAAAACCGCGCGCCGAAGGCAGCTTGTCCGCCCCCAGGGTGTAGAAGCGGCCATTGTCGCAGGCGATCAGCAGCTTGTCGGTGGTCTGCCCATGAAGCGCGAAGGCCGGGCCATCGCCTTCCTTGAACTTGAATTCCTTATCCAGCGGCTCGTGCCCGCTGGCCCCGCGAATCCAGCCCTTGGCCGACAGGATCACCGTCACCGGCGCCTTTTCGATCATCGCGTCCATGCTGAATTCAACCGTCGGCGCGGCTTCGGCAACGGTCGTGCGGCGGCGGCCAAGCGCGGTATCCTCGGCATAGTCCTTGCGCAGGCTCGCCAGATCGCGCTTCAGCCGGGTGCGCTGGCGCGCCGGGCTGTCGAGCAGCTTCTGCAATTCGTCCTGCTCGGCCACCAGATCGTCACGCTCGCGCCGCAGCTCCATTTCCTCAAGCCGGCGCAGACTGCGCAGCCGCATGTTGAGGATCGCCTCGGCCTGGCGGTCGGTCAGGCCGAACTCGGCCATCATCACCGGCTTGGGCTCATCCTCGGTGCGGATGATCTCGATGATCCGATCAAGGTTGAGATAGGCGATGATATAGCCATCGAGCAGCTCAAGCCGGTTCGCGATCTTTTCGAGCCGGTGCCGCGCACGGCGCAGCAGGATGTCGATCTGGGCGATGACCCATTCCTGCAGCACCAGCTTGAGCCCCAGCACCCCCGGCGTGCGCGTGGAATCGAGCACGTTGAGGTTGAGGCTGAAGCGGCTTTCCAGATCGGTCAGCTTGAACAGCGATTCCTTGAGCAGTTCGGGATCGACGTTGCGGCTCTTGGGGACGAAAACGATGCGGATCTGCTCGTCCGATTCATCGCGCACGTCCTCAAGGATCGGCAGCTTCTTGTCGGCGATCGCCTGGGCGACCTGCTCGATCAGCTTGCCCTTGGCGAGCTGGTAGGGAATTTCGGAAATGACGAGCTGCCACTGCCCGCCGCCCAGCTTCTCGATCCCGGTTTCTTCCCAGGTGCCATCGGGATTGCGCCCGGTCGAAAACCGCCCGCGCACGCGCATCGCGCCCTTGCCGGTTTCATAGGCCGCGGAAATCACCGCCGGGCTTTCCACCACCACGCCGCCGGTCGGGAAATCGGGCCCGTGGAACACCTCCATCAACTGGGCGTGTTCGACATGGGGATTGTCGATCAGCAGCAGGGTGGCATCGATGATCTCGGCCACGTTGTGGCTCGGGATGTTGGTGGCCATGCCCACCGCGATCCCGCTGGAGCCGTTGGCGAGGAGATTGGGGAACAGGCCCGGGAAGATTTCGGGCTCTTCCTCTTCGCCGTTGTAGGTGGCGACGAAATCGACCGTGCCTTCATCGAGTCCGGCCATCAGCTGGATCGCGGTCTTGGTCAGGCGCGCTTCGGTGTAGCGATAGGCGGCGGCGTTATCGCCGTCGATGTTGCCGAAGTTGCCCTGGCCTTCGACCAGCGGATAGCGCAGCGAGAAATCCTGCGCGAGACGGACCATCGCGTCATAGACCGAGGCATCGCCGTGCGGGTGATACTTGCCGATCACGTCGCCCACGACGCGGGCCGATTTCTTGAAGGCCTGGCTCGGATCGAGCTTCAACTGCCGCATCGCCCAGAGCAGGCGGCGGTGCACCGGCTTCAGCCCATCGCGCAGATCGGGCAGCGAGCGCGCGGTGATCGTCGACAGCGCATAGACAAGGTAACGCTGCGACAGCGCAGAATCGAACGGCGCATCGACGATGGCGTCAAACGGATCGGGTTCGGTCGTCTCGGTAACCATTGCAGTTCAGCCCTAGCAGGGTGCGAATCCGCCCGCCAAGGGTCAGCGCCGCTGCATGTCGTGGCTTTCCCCCGGAATTCTCACTTCCAGACCATCGAGCGCCGCCGTGAGGGTGATCTGGCAGGCCAGGCGGCTGGTCCGCGCGACGCCGGCGGCCAGATCGAGCATGTCTTCCTCGTCGTCGCTGGCGGGGACCAGGCGATCAAACCACTCCTTCGCGACGATCACATGACAGGTCGAACAGGCCATCTGTCCTTCGCAGGTGCCTTCAAGCGGCATGTCGGCATGCTGCCCGACTTCGAGCAGCGAGACGCCCTCGGCGCCCTCGGCCGCAACCTTGTCACCCTGCGCCGTGATGAACGTGACCCTGACCATCAACACCCCTGTTCGCGTGCCGCCGCATCCAGCGCGGCGCAAGCTGCAACCAGTTCATCCCTAACCGTATAACGCCCGAAACCCAAGCGGATCGAACTCTTCGCCGCAGCCGGCGCCAGCCCCAGCGCCGCCAGCACATGGCTGGGCCGCCCCGACCCGCTGGCGCAGGCCGATCCCGCCGAGAACATCACCGTGCGGCACTCGCTCATCAACCGGGCAACATCGAGCCCGTCCAGCCGCAGATTGAGATTGCCGTGCCAGCGCTGGCTCTCGCTGCCGTTGAGCGTCCAGCGCCCCAGCACTTCACGCGCAGCCTGCCACAAACCGCCAACGTGAGCCGCATCATCCGCCATCCGCGCGGCGGCAAGGGCAGCAGCCGCGCCGAACCCGGCGCACAGCGCAGGACTGAGCGTGCCCGAGCGCAGCCCGGCTTCCTGCCCGCCGCCGTGGATCAGCGGGCGCAATTGCACCCCGTCACGCACCCACAGCGCGCCGATCCCCTTGGGGCCGTAGAGCTTGTGCGCCGACAGCGCGATCAGGTCTGCCCCTTCGGGCGCCGCGAGCTTGCCCGCGCCCTGCACGGCATCGCACAGGACCAGTGCGCCCGCCGCCCGCGCACGCGCGGCCAGTTCATCAACCGGCTGGATGGTCCCGATCTCGTTGTTGACCTGCATCACCGCGACCAGATCGGCCCCGGCGGGGAGCGCCGCATCGGGGGCGACCAGCCCCCCGGCATCGACCGGCAATTCGCTGAGCGTGGAGCACGCCCGCGCCGTATCGAGCACGGCGGCGTGTTCGATCGCGCTGGCCGCCACATGCCGCGCGCCGCTGCCCTGGATTGCAAGGTTGATCGCCTCGGTCGCCGAGCCGGTGAAGATCACCCGGCCGCCCGGCGGCAGCAGGCTCGCAACCTGATCGCGCGCCACTTCGACCGCAGCCTTAGCCGCGCGGCCCATGCGGTGCGGGCTGTGGGGATTGGCAAACCCGTCCTCGGCCAGCCACGGCGCCATCGCGGCGCGCGCTTCGGGGGCCAGCGGCGTGGTTGCCTGATAGTCGAGATAGATCATGCCCCGGCAACCTCGCGCCACGCGGCGGCAAAGCGGTCAACCTCGGCGGCGGTGGTTTCGCGGCCGAGCGACACCCGGATCACTTCGCCCGCGCCCGCGATCCCCATCGCATCGAGCACATGGCTGGTGCGCAGCGAGCCCGACGAGCAGGCACTGCCCGCCGACACCGCGATCCCCTGCCCGTCAAAGCGGATCAGCTGGGCATTGGCCGACTTGCCGGGCATCCGATAGGCCGCGATGCTGGCCAGGCGCGGTGCTTCTGCGGCCACGATTTCGCCGCCCGCTGCGGTGATCGCCGCATCGAGCCGCGCGCGGAGCGCAGCCGCCTGATCGAGCCACCCGCGATCGGCCTCCAGCGCAGCCAGCATCGCCAGCACGCCGGGCAAGTTCTCGGTCCCGGCGCGGTAGCCGCGCTCCTGCCCGCCGGTCGGCTTGAGCATGGCCCAATCACGCACCAGCAGCACGCCAACGCCCACCGGTCCGCCAAATTTGTGCGCCGACAGCGCGATGAGATCGGCATCGGGGGTGGCCAGCTTGCCCGCCCCTTGCGCCGCATCGGCCAGGAGCACGCCGCCGGCCGCCCGCACCGCGCCTGCCACCGCGCCGAGCGGCTGGATCACCCCGGTTTCGTTGTTGACCTGCTGCACCGCGACCAGCCCAGCCACCGCGCAAGCGGCCGGATCGACCAGCCCCTGCGCATCGACGCCGAGCCGCGCCGCAGCACCAGCATGGCGCAGCACGGCTTCATGCTCGACCGCGCTGACCGCGGCGAGCGGTAGCGCGCTGCGCGTCAGCGCCAGTGCGAGCGCTTCGCTGGCGCCGCTGGTGAACACCACCTCGCCGTTCCAGCCGAGCGCCGTTTTCAGCCGCGCGCGGGCCTCTTCCAAGGCGGCGCGGGCTGCGCGCCCGGCGCGGTGCGGGCTCGATGGATTGGCCCAGAGCGCGAAGCCTTCCAGCATGGCATCGCGCGCGGCGGGCAGCAGCGGAGTGGTCGCAGCGTGGTCGAGATAGAGGGAATCGAAGGTCATGCTCGCAAAAAGTTGCTTTTGGGACTTGCGTTTCTATATAGCGCCTCTCTCCCGATCACAGCCCTAACCGGTCCGGCATGCCGCTTTCTTGCGGACGCCGCGAGTGGGGCGCCGACAAGAGCAGGTGCGCATACATGCCTTCCGTCATTTTCCCCGGTCCCGAAGGTCGTCTCGAAGGTCGTTTCCAGCCCGCCACGCGTCCGCGCGCGCCGGTTGCGATGATCCTGCATCCGCACCCGCAGGCCGGCGGCACGATGAACGATCGCATCACCCAGGCGATGTACAAGACTTTCGTCAATCGCGGCTTTGCCACCCTGCGCTTCAATTTCCGCGGCGTGGGCCGCAGCCAGGGCAGCTTTGACAACGGGATCGGCGAACTGTCGGATGCCGCAGCGGCGCTCGATTGGGTCCAGTCGATCCACCCCGAAGCCAGCAGCACCTGGATCGCGGGCTACTCGTTCGGCGCGCTGATCGGCATGCAGCTGTTGATGCGCCGCCCGGAAATCCGTGGCTTCATCTCGGTCGCGCCGCCGGCCAACATGTATGATTTCAGCTTCCTCGCGCCGTGCCCCTCCTCGGGCATCATCGTGCAGGGCGCGGGCGATACCGTGGTCACGCCCAATGCCGTGCAGAAGCTGGTCGATAAGCTTCGCACGCAAAAGCACATCACCATCCACCACGAGGAAATCCCCCGTGCGAACCATTTCTTCGAAAACGAAATGGATGATCTGATGCGCTCGGTCGACAATTACCTCGACATGCGCCTCGCGCCGGATTGCCCGATCCGCTGAGCCCTATTTGAGTTCGGTCGAGGCCGGGGCTTCCACCCCGGCCACCGGCAAGACCCAGATCGCGACATTGGCGGCCAGCACGGCCGCCATGACGAGCATCAGCACGACCTGCTTGCGCGATCCGCCTCGCTGCCACAGCGCATATGCCCCCCAGATCAAGGCGATGGCGGCAAGGACGAGGATCGAAAGCACAGTATCCATGACTGTGAAGTAACATGTCGAACGGGGTTTGACACGCCCTCGCGGCTGCCTATCCATGCCGGCATGACGAACCTGACCCTGTCCCGCCGCCAATCGCTCGCCCTGCTCGGAGCCGGCAGCGCCGCGCTCGCGCTCGAAGCTTGCACCCGCAATCCCGTTGCCGCGGCGGTCCTCCCGCCCGCACCGCTGCCCGCATCCGCACAAGGCGCGTCGGCGTTTCTCGATGCCCTGGCCGCGCAGATGCTCGAGCTGTCGCCCGAACAGGCGACCTCGCTCGGGATCGACACCGGGGCCAAGGCGGCGCTGCGCAGCCAGCTGGGCGATCGCTCGGCTGCCGGGCAGGACCAGCAAGCCGCCCTGCTGCGCCGCGCACTTGGCCAGCTTTCCGCCTATTCCGCCGAAGGGCTCGACCCGGCGGTGCAGACCAGCCTTGCGGTGGTCAAAAGCGCCTTTGCTACCTCGCTCGATGGCTTTGCCATGCCTTACGGCGATGTCGCGGTCGGGGGCTGGCGCAACACGCCCTATACGGTGATCCAGAACGTCGGGGCCTATCTCGATACGCCGCGCTTCCTCGATTCCGATCACCCGGTGCGCGATGCTGCCGATGCCGAGGCCTATCTCGCACGGCTCGCCCAGTTCCCCGCCCAGCTCGAAGGTGAAACCGCGCGGGTCGCCGATGCCCGCGCCAAGGGTCTGGTGCCGCCCGCCTTCCTGCTCGACAAGACCATCCGCCAGCTCGAAATCGCGCTCAAGGATGCGCAGAACGGCGGCGGGCTGGTGTCCTCGCTGGTCAAGCGCACCGGACAGATCGCGGGCAATTGGGATGCGCGCGCCCGCGCCATCGCCACCGGCCCGGTCAGCGCCGCGCTTGCCGCGCAGCTTGCCGAAATCAAGGCCCAGCGCGCTCTGGCCACCAGCGATGCTGGCCTGTGGGCGCGTCCGCACGGCGAGGAATTCTACGCCTGGGCGCTGCGCGCCAGCACCACCACCCGCCGCACGCCCGATGAAGTCCACGCGATGGGGCTTGAACAGCTGGCGATGCTCCACGCGCGGATGGACCCGATCCTGCGCTCGCTGGGCTTTACCCAAGGCACCGTGGGTGAGCGGATGACCGCGCTGGGCGCCGATCCGCGCTTCAAGTTCCCGGCCAATGACGAAGGCCGCGCCCAGATCATCGCCGCGATGCGGGGCAAGATCGACTTCATCCGAGGCAAGCTGCCCCAGGCCTTCCGCACGCTGGTGAAGGGCAATCTTGAAATCCGCCGCCTGCCGCCCGCCGAGGAAGCCGGCGCGCCCGGCGCCTATGGCGGCGCGGGTTCGATCGATGGCTCGATCCCCGGCAAGATCTGGATCAACCTGGGCGATACCGACCGCCACAGCCGCTATTCGCTGCCCACGCTGGCCTTCCACGAAGGCATTCCGGGCCACGTCTGGCAGGGCGAATATGCCAACCGCCTGCCGCTGATCCGCACCCTGCTGGCCTTCAACGCCTATTCCGAAGGCTGGGCGCTCTATGCCGAAACGCTGGGCGATGAACTGGGCGCATACGAAGGCGATCCGGTTGGCCAGCTCGGCTATCTCCAGTCGATCGCGTTTCGTGCCTGCCGCATGGTGGTCGACACCGGCCTCCACGCCAAACGCTGGAGCCGGGAACAGGCGATCCAGTGGTTTTCAAGCACCAATGGCTCTGGGCTGGCCGAAGTCACCCCCGAAGTCGAACGCTATTGCTCGTGGCCGGGCCAGGCTTGCGGCTACAAGATGGGCCACAGCGAAATCCTCGCCCAGCGCGAACGCTCCAAGGCCGCGCTCGGCGTGAAATACGACCTGCGCGATTTCGACGATGCGGTGGTGACCGGGGGCAACGTGCCGCTCGACGTGTTGGGCGACAATGTCACCCGCTACATCGAGCGGACGCTGAAAGGCTGAGCCCTTAGTTCTTGCCGAGCAGCCCGCCGGCGAGCCCAGCGAGGTCGTTGAGCGGGTTGCCATCGCCATCGCGGTCGAGCGCGCCCATGATCCCTCCGGCGCCTTCGCCCTTGAGCAGGCCCGAGAGCTGACCCAGCGCGCCTTCGCCGCCCAGCTGGCTGGCGATCTGGCCCATCACCCCGGCATCGATCCCAGTGCGCTCGGCAGCGGTTGCCACCGTGTCGCCGGGTTCGGGGTGGGCCTGGCCGAGCGCGGCCACGGCCTTTTCCGCCATTGCGGGATCAAGCCCGACCTTTTCGGCAAGCGAGGCGACATCGAGATTACCGGCCACCTGGCCAAGAATTCCATCAAGCAGACCCATTGGTGCGACTCCTGTACGTGGGAAGCCGCATTATGGACCCGTATCTTTACCTATCCAAGACAAACCGCACGGCGCACAGGGTCAGATTGGCGCAAGATCGGGCTCCACCCAGCCGCGCCGCGCCGCCACCGAGAACAAGTGGCCGCGCGAATAGAACCGCAGCGGCCAGTCACGCGGAGCGATCTCGCTTTCGAGCAGCGCATTGACGGTGGCGAGCAGGCCCGGCGCCGTGCAGCCGGACACAAACCGCGCGACCCCGATGACATAGAGCTGGGTCAGCGTTTCGTGATAGCCTTGGGTGTCATCGTTGATCCCGCCAACCGCGAGATTGTAGGCCCGGATGATGCCCGGCAGATCGCGCTGGGGGACGATGTCCGGCCGTTCGAGCACGAGCCATGCGCAGGCGGCAAGGTGCGCCTCGTGGGTCCACTCCGCCTTGGGCAGGCTGCGCGCAAGCAGCCCCTCGCCCACGGCGCGCACGGCCTCGGCGCTGGTGAACAGGCGGACGGGGTGGTCGGTCATCGTATTCTCGTTGGCAGTAGGGCCACGGCTGGTAAGCGGCCTAGCCCGCCCGGTCAAATGCAAGGCATGCCTGCCCCAGCGCGATTGCGCGGTGCGCGCGAAGCGGCTACCCCACGCCCCGTCATGGCCGACGACGTTTCCGATCCTGCTGGCACCGCTGCCGCTGGCGATACCCGCCAGACCATCGCGCTGGTCGATGATGATCGCAACATCCTGACCACGGTGTCGATCGGCCTTCAGGCCGAGGGCTTTGCCACCCGGCTCTACAATGACGGCGCGACCGCGCTCAAGGCGCTGCTCGAAAACCCGCCCGATCTGGCGGTGTTCGACATCAAGATGCCGCGCATGGACGGGCTCGAACTGCTCCAGAAACTGCGCGAAAAATCGGCGCTGCCGGTGATCTTCCTGACCAGCAAGGACGAAGAGCCCGACGAAGCGCTGGGGCTGGCGATGGGGGCCGACGATTACATCGCCAAGCCGTTCAGCCAGCGCCTGCTGATTGCCCGGATCCGCGCGATCCTGCGCCGCGCCGAACTGGTGCGCGGCGAGGTCGAGGCCCAGCCCGATGCCCCGCCGAGCGAGGCTTTGCGCCGCGGCCGGCTGGAAATGGACCCCCAGCGCCATCACGTGACCTGGGATGGCGAGCCGGTCTCGCTGACCGTCACCGAATTTCTGATCCTTGAAGCGCTCGCCAGCCGCCCGGGCGTGATCAAGAGCCGCAACCAGTTGATGGACGCGGCCTATGACGATGAAATCTTCGTCGACGATCGCACCATCGACAGCCACATCAAGCGCCTGCGCCGCAAGTTCCGCGCGGTCGATCACGATTTCTCGGCGATCGAAACGCTCTATGGCGCAGGCTATTCCTTCACCGATGGCTAACGAGGAGAGCCCCGCGGATTCGGTTTCCGAACGCCTGTTCTGGCGGCGGCGGACCTCGCTCACCGCGCGCATCCTCGCGGTCAACATCATCGCGCTGGGGCTGATGGCCGGCAGCCTGTTCTACCTCGATTCCTACCGCAAGCAGCTGCTCGAAGAACGCTTCAAGCTGGCGCGCAGCGAGGTTGAAATCACCGCCGATGGCCTGGCCGAAACCCCGGTGAGCGGGCGGCGCGCGCTGATCGAGCGGGTGGGCAACGAACAGACCCTGCGGCTGCGGCTCTACGGCGCCAAGGGCACGCTGGTGGCTGACAGTTTCGCCATCGGCGCCCCGCCCTTTGCGCTGGCCGATCCCGCCAACGAGGCGTGGTATCAGCAGTGGGCGCGCCGGCTCGACCGGGGGATGAACTGGATCCTCGGCACCGCGCCGATCCCGGCCTACCGCGATCCGGCCGAGGAAAGCGCCGCCGCCTGGCCCGAATTGCAGCTCGCACTAGCCAGCGGCCAGACCGTGGTGGTGCAGCGCGCGGCCCCCGATGAAACCCCGGTGATCAATGCCGCCACCCCGGTCGGCGTGCGCGGCGAAATGCTGCTCATCACCCGCAACGCCACCGACATCACCAAGGCCGTGCGCGATGCCCGCCAGACCTTGGCGATCGTGCTGGCGATCACGCTGCTGATCTCGATCCAGCTCTCGCTGTTCCTGGCGCGCACCATCGTCCAGCCGCTGCGCACGCTGGTGCGCGCAGCGGTCAGGGTGCGGCTCGGGCGCGACCGCGAAGTGGTTGTGCCGCGTCTGCCGCGCCGCCGCGACGAGATCGGGATGCTGGCCCGCGCCATTTCCGACATGACCACCGCGCTGCGCCAGCGCATCGACGCGGTCGAAACCTTTGCCGCCGATGTCGCGCACGAGATCAAGAACCCGCTCGCCTCGCTGCGCAGCGCGCTCGAATCGCTCGACAAGGTGGCCGATCCGCAGCTGCGCCGCGAACTGGGCGCAATCGCCGCCCACGACGTGCAGCGGATCGACCGGCTGGTGACCGAAATCGCCGAGGCCAGCCGGATCGACGCCGAACTCAGCCGCACCCGCTTCGACCCGGTTGACCTTATGGCGCTCACCCGCACGCTGCTGGGCGCGCGGGCCGAACGCGGCGTCAACCGCGATTGCGAGGTCGATCTGGTCCCGCTCGGCAGCGGCCCGTGGGAAGTGCCCGGCGATCCTGCCCGGCTGGTGCGCGTGCTCGAAAACCTGCTCGACAATGCGATCTCGTTTTCGCCGCCCGGCGGCCGGGTCCGGGTGACGGTGGGCCATGTGCCCGGCGCGCTCGAACTCGCGGTCAAGGACGACGGCCCCGGCATCCCGGCCGAAGCCCGCGAGAAGGTGTTCGAACGGTTCCATTCGCTGCGCCCTTCGGGTGAGGAGTTCGGCAGTCATTCGGGGCTTGGCCTCGCCATTGCGCGGACCATCGCCGAAGCCCACGGCGGCACCCTGATCGCGCGCGACCGCGGCGACGGCGAACCCGGCGCCTGCCTTGTGCTGTCGCTGCCGCTGCCCGAGCATGCCGAATGAGCCTGCTCCATCAGGCCAGCTGCGTCGCGATCGGCGGGCGCGGCGTGCTGATCGAGGGGGCGCCCGGCACCGGCAAATCGAGCCTAGCGCTCGCCCTCATTGATCGCGGCGCGGTGCTGGTGGGCGATGACGGGGTCAGCCTCGCACCCGCTGGCCCGCGCCTGCTCGCCAGCCCTGCCCCTGCGATCGCCGGGCTGATCGAGGTCCGCAACGTCGGCCTGCTGACATATCCCACTGCCGCTGATGTGCCCGTCGCGCTGGTGCTGCGGCTTGATCAGCACGCGCCGCGCTTCATCGAGGCGGCCGAGCAGACCGAGCGCGCCGGGATTGTCCTGCCGCTGATCCGGCTGTGGCCCGATAGCCCGGTGCTGGCCCTGCGCGCCGAAGCTGCGCTCGGGCGTTGGGGCCTCATCGCGCCGGCACCCTAGCCGGTGGAAACCCACGCCTCCCCCTTCCCTTTCGGCTCCGGTCTGCCCACATAAGTCCTTGTCGATGAGCGAATCCGCCCCCACCCCACCCCGCCAGCGCGTGTTGCTGGTCACCGGCCTGCTTGGTGCGGGCAAGACCACTGCGCTCAAGGTGCTCGAAGACCTCGGCTGGGAAACGATCGACAACTTTCCGATTCGCCTGCTCGAACGCCTGATCGACAGTCCGGACCAGCCTGCTGGCGACATGCGCGCACCGCTCGCCATCGGGTTCGATTCGCGCACCCGCGGGTTTGATCCCAACAAGGTGATCGAACGGGTAAAGCGGCTGACCCAGCGCCCAGGCATCGAATTGACCACGCTGTTCCTCGATTGCGCCGGGGCCGAGCTGGAACGCCGCTACAACGAAACCCGCCGCCGCCATCCGCTCGCCCAGGACCTGCCCGCCGCCAGCGGCATCGCCGCCGAGCGCGAGGCGCTGGAGCCGCTGCGGCGCTGGGCCGACATGGTGATTTCAACCAGCGACTTCACATCGAATGATCTGCAGCAGGCGATCCGCGAACGCTTTTCGCGCGACGCCCCGGTGGCGATGACCGTTACGGTCACCAGCTTCGGGTTTTCGCGCGGGATGCCGCCGATCGCCGACCTGGTGTTCGACATGCGGTTCCTCGACAATCCGCATTGGGATGCGGCGCTGCGCCCGCAAACCGGGATCGACCCGGCGGTGGGCGAACACATCCGCAAGGATCCCGCCTTTGCCGAGGCCTTCGCCCGGATCCGCGATCTGATCCTGCTGCTGCTGCCGCGCTATCAGGCCCAGGGCAAGGCTTACGTCAACATCGCCTTCGGTTGCACCGGGGGGCGGCACCGCTCGGTCTTTACCGCCGAACAGATCGCCGGCGCGCTGCGCGAGGCGGGCTATGCCCCGGCCTTGTTCCACCGCAACCTTGCTGCCCGCGCCGCCGATCTGGTGGAAGGAAAACATTGACGCTGGCCTGCTTCAACGGCATGGCCCGGCGCCACTTTGCAGATAGATTTCCCGCGCCGGTGCTATCCCCCGGCCCGGCATTTCGGAGCGACAATCCGGCATGATCGGCTTGATCCTGGTTACCCACGGCAGACTGGCCGAAGAATTCGTCCACGCGATGCAGCACGTCGTCGGGCGGCAAGATGCCGTGGCCACGGTGTGCATCGGCCCCAATGACGACATGGAAGCGCGCCGCCGCGAAATCGCCGATGCGGTGAAAGCGGTGGATTCGGGCAGCGGGGTGATCATTCTCACCGACCTGTTCGGCGGCACGCCCTCGAACCTCGCCATTTCGCTGATGCAGAAGGGCAAGATCGAAGTCATTGCGGGCATCAACCTGCCGATGCTGATCCGCCTCGCCAAGGCGCGCGGCTGCATGGACATCAGCGCGGCCACGGTTGCCGCGCGCGATGCGGGCCGCAACTATATCACCATCGCCTCGGAATTCCTGGGGCAGGACGCGTAAACGGGGGCGGACCATGGGCGAGGCACGCGAAAGCGTTGAAATCATCAACAACCGGGGGCTCCACGCGCGGGCCAGTGCCAAGTTCGTCAACGCCGTGGTCAAGCTGGGCGATGGGGTCGACGTGCGGGTTACCAAGGACGGCGCCGATGCCGCCGGCGGATCGATCCTCGGGCTGATGATGCTCGGCGCGGCCAAGGGCGACACGATCGAGATCGTCGTCGCGGGCGAGGCCTCGGACATTGCCCTCACCAAGCTGGTCGGCCTGGTCAAGGACGGCTTCGGCGAGGACTGAGGCGTGAACCAGCGCCGCGAGATCACCGGCTTTTCCAACCCCACGGTCAAATACCTTCGCTCGCTGCGCGAGAAGAAGCACCGCAAGGCCGCCGGCAAGTTCCTCGCCGAAGGACTGCGGTTGCTGACCGATGCGCGCGAATGTGGGCACCTGCCCGAAATGCTGGTCATGGCCAGCGGCCGCGATCCCCATCCGTTGCTCGATGCGCTCGAAGCCGAAGTGCTCGCTGCGGGCGGCGACGTGCTCGAAATGAGCGAGGACATTCTCGCCAAGGTCACCGGCAAGGACAATCCGCAGGCCGTGGCCGGGGTCTTCGCCGAATACGACACCAGCCTGGCCGCGCTCGACCGCTCCTCGGCCAAGATCTGGCTCGTGGCGCAGGCGCTGCGCGATCCGGGCAATCTTGGCACCATGCTGCGCACCGGCGATGCCGTTGGCGCGGGCGGCCTGATCCTGCTCGATGATTGCGCCGATCCGTTTTCGGTCGAAGCCGTGCGTGCCAGCATGGGCGCGGTGTTTACCCAGCAGATCGCCCAGGCCCGCTGGGAGGAATTCCTCCCGTGGCTGCGCTCTGGCGCTGGCCAGCTGGTGGCCGCTTCGCTGCGCGATGCCCAGCCCTATCGCAGCGCGCCCTATACCGCGCCGTGCTTCCTGATGGTCGGCAACGAATCGCGCGGTCTGCCCGAAGCCTATGAACTGGCCTGTGATCTGCGCGTGACCATGCCGATGATGGGCCGGGCCGACAGCCTCAACGCGGCGGTTGCCGGCGCGGTGCTCGCTTACGAGGCATTGGCCGCGCTCGACAGCTGAGCCGTTCAGCCACCGATCAGGCAGCGCCCGGCACAAGGCGGGCATGATCTGGCGAATCGCTTCCCTGACCTTGCCGCTGCTGCTGGCCGCCTGCGCCACGGCAAATGGCGCGCCGGCCCGGCTTCAGGCGGGCAACTGGCGGTTCGTGCTGATCGACGGGCAAAAGCCGGTGTCGGGCGCCACGCGCCTGACCATCGGTGCCGACCGGGTTGGCGCTAACCTTGGGTGCAACGGCCTTGGCGGCAAGTTGACCATCGTCGATGACCGGCTGGTGGTCGGCCCGCTGATCTCGACCCAGATGTGGTGCGACGGGGTGATGGATCAGGAACGCGCGGTCCAGCAGCTGCTTTCCGCCTCGCCGCGCTACCGGATCAAGGGCGGGCGGCTGGTGCTGAGCGGCGGCGAGCACGCCGCCGAACTCGAAGCCATCGAACCGGATTAGCCGGCCAGATCATCCGCTGCCGGCGGCAGGGCCGCAGTCTCACCATGCCGGGCCGCTGCCTCGACCAGCGGGACATCCTCGATCTCGCGCTTGCCGATCGCCACGCCCTTGTCGCGCAGGCGGCGGCCCGAGGTCATCACGTTGCGTTCAAAGCTGGCGACGAACTTGTTGTAATTGTTGACCGCGCCTTCAAGCCCCGAGCCCACCCGCTTGAGATGGTCGGCCGCCACCGCGATGCGATCGTAGATTTCGGTGCCGAGCCGGCCGATTTCGATCGCTTCCTGCGCCAGCTTGTCCTGCGACCAGACCATCGCCACGGTCCGCGCAATCGCGACCAGATTGGTCGGCGTGGCCAGCAGCACCCGGCGTTCGAACGCGAAATTCCACAATGACGGATCGTGTTCGAGCGCCGCGGCGACAAAGTGTTCGCCCGGCACGAACATGATCACATAGTCGGGCGCATCCTCGAACTGGCTCTGGTAGCTCTTGGCGCCAAGCTGCTGGACGTGGCCGCGCATCGAGGCAACGTGCTGCGCCAGCGCGGCTTCGCGGGCGTGTTCGTCCTGCGCCTCGAAGGCTTCCTGATAGGCGTTGAGCGACACCTTGGCATCGACGATCAGGCTCTTCTGGCCGGGAATGCGGATCACCGCGTCGGGGCGCAGCCGCCCATCCTCGGTATCGATCGAATGTTCGGTGACGAAATCGGTGTGTTCGGCCAGCCCGCACTGTTCGAGCACGTTGCGCAGCTGCTGTTCGCCCCAGCGCCCACGCGCCTTGGGCGCATTGCGCAGCGAATTGCCCAGCCGCGCGGCTTCGGCCCGGACCGCGTCCTGACCCTTGCGCATTTCATCGATCACACCCGACAGCTGGCCGAAGGCATCGACCCGCTGCTTTTCCAACTGGGACACCTGCGCCTCGTAGCTTTTCAGGCGTTCGTCGACCGGGGTGAGCAGCGCCTTCAAGCGTTCGGCGCTCTTTTCCTCGGAATGGGTGAAGCGTTCTTGCGCACGTTGCAGGAACATTTCCTGTGCCTGATGCAGCACCTTGGCCCCGGCGGCTTCGAATTCGCGCTTGAGGCTGTCCTGCGCGGCGATCAGCGCGGCTTTCTGTTCGTCAAAATGCGCGGCATTCGCCTTCATCGTGGCCAGATCGATCGAGGCATCGCCCAGTTCCTTGACCGCCTGACGAAAGCGCCCGTCGAGTTCGCGCAGTTGGGCATCGGCGTCGGCCAGCCGCAGCCCCAGCCCGGCGACGGGCCGCGAGCCGAAGAACCAGCCAAGCGCAACCCCCGCGCCAAGCGCAAGGATCAACAGGGCGAACGTCAGAATCTGGCTATCCATTCCGCCACGCTAGACGGAACGGACCGGGAACGCCAGCCCTATCAGGCCAGTTTGCGCAGCTTATCCAGCTTCTTGAGCGCCATCTGCCGCTTGAGCCGCGAGAGGTGGTCGATGAACAGGATCCCTTCGAGGTGATCCATCTCGTGCTGCAGGCAGGTCGCCATCAGATCGTCCATCTCTTCCTCGTGGACCTTGCCGTCGAGATCCTGCCAGCGCGCGCGAATCCGCGAGGGGCGTTCGACATCGGCATAGATCTCGGGGACCGAGAGGCAGCCTTCCTGATAGACGGTATGGTCCTCGGACGGATCGAGGATTTCCGGGTTGATGAACACCCGGGGTTCCTTCTTGACCGGCTGGTGGGTGTGGTGGTGCCCGCCGTGCGCGGTGCAGACCTCGGGCTCGGCATCGGGATCGTCGGGCTGGAGATCGATCACCAGCACCCGCAGCGGCACGCCCACCTGGATCGCGGCCAGACCGATGCCAGGGGCATCGTACATCGTCTCGAACATGTCGGCGACGAGCGTTTTCAGCTCATCGTCAAAGGCGGTGACGGGGGCCGAGATCTGCTTGAGCAGCGGATCGGGAACTTCGATGATTTCGCGGATAGCCATGCGGCGCAGATAGGGCCGAAGCGCGCGACTATCAACCCACCGGGCGGCGGGCACGCAGCGCCTGGGCGAGCGTGCCTTCGTCAAGGTAGTCCAGTTCGCCCCCGACCGGCAGGCCGTGGGCCAGCTGGGTGATCCGCACCGGATAGGCTTCGAGCCGTTCGGCGATGTAGTGCGCGGTGGTCTGGCCTTCGAGCGTGGCGTTCATCGCCAGCACCACTTCATCGATCCCGCCCTGCGAAACCCGCTCGATCAGGCTGCCGATGGCAAGATCCTCGGGCCGCACCCCTTCAAGCGCCGAGAGCCGTCCGCCGAGCACGTGATAGCGCCCGGTGAACAGCCGCGCGCGGTCAAGCGCCCAGAGGTCGGCCACATCCTCGACCACGCAGAGCGAGCGCTGGTCGCGGCGCGGATCGGCGCAGATCGCGCAAGGGTCGCTGGTATCGACATTGCCGCAGGTGGCGCATTCGACCAGCGTGCCGCGCACCGCCGCCAGCGCATCGAGCAATTGCAGCAGCGAGGTTTCCCGCCGCTTGATCAGCCACAGCACCGCGCGCCGCGCAGAGCGCGGCCCCAGCCCCGGCAGGCGCGACAAGGCGGTAGTCAGCGTTTCGATCTCTTGCGATGCCATGACGCGACAGATAGGGCGCAACCCAAGGAAAGGCAAAGTCACCATGTCGCCCAAAATGCGGATAGTTTTCATGGGCACCCCCGATTTCGCGGTTCCCGCGCTCGTCCAGCTGGTCGAAGCCGGGCACGAAGTCGTCTGCGTCTATACCCAGCCGCCGCGCCCGGCGGGCCGGGGCAAGCAGCTCCAGCCCTCCCCTGTCCAGCGCGAGGCCGAGGCGCGCGGGATCGCGGTGCGTCATCCGGTGTCGCTGAAAGGCGCGGACGAGCAGGCCGAATTTGCCGCGCTGGGTGCCGATGTCGCGGTGGTGGCCGCCTATGGCCTGATCCTGCCGCAGGCGGTGCTCGATGCGCCGCGCCGCGGCTGCCTCAACGTCCATGCCAGCCTGCTGCCGCGCTGGCGCGGTGCGGCCCCGATCCAGCGCGCGATCCTCGCGGGCGACGCCGTCACCGGGGTGACGATCATGCAGATGGAAAAGGGGCTCGATACCGGGCCGATGCTGGCCACCTGCCGCACCCCCATCGATGCCAAGACCGCGGGCGAGCTGACCGCCGAACTGGCCGCAGCCGGCGGCGCGCTGATGATCGAAGTGCTGGCCGATCTGGCCGGCCATGCCGCCCAGCCCCAGCCCGACCTCGGCGTGACCTATGCCCACAAGATCGACAAGGCCGAAAGCCGGATCGACTTTACCCGCGCGGCCGAACACGTCGAACGGCAGGTCCGCGCCTTTGCCCCGGCGCCTGGCGCCTTCTTCGAGTTCGAGGGCGAACGCTACCGCGTGCTCCAGTGCGATGTGATCGGCCGCGAAGGCGCGCCGGGCCACACGCTCGACGATGACCTGACCATTGGCTGCGGCCACGGCGCGATCCGTCCGGTGCTGATCCAGCGCGCGGGCCGTCCGGTATTGGAGCGCGAGGCGTTCCTGCGCGGGCGCGCCATTCCAGCCGGGACGCGGATCGCTTGACCCGCTTCGCGCTCACCCTTGAATTTGATGGCACCCCGTTCATGGGGTTGCAGCGCCAGGCCCACGGCCCCTCGGTGCAACAATCGGTCGAGGACGCGGTCCACGGCGTGACCGGCGAGCGCGTGATCATGCACGCCGCCGGGCGCACCGATGCCGGCGTCCATGCACTGGCGATGCGGGTCCACGTCGATGTGGAGAAAGCGATCGAGCCCTTCCGGCTGATGGAAGCGCTCAACCATCACCTGCGCCCCGATCCGATCGCGGTGCTCGACTGTGTGGTGGTGGCCGACGATTGGCACGCACGGTTTTCCTGCGTGGGCCGCCAATACCTCTACCGCATCGCCAACCGCCGCGCGCCGCTGACGCTGGAGCGTAACCATGCCTGGCAGGTGCACCAGCCGCTCGACGCAGAAGCGATGCACCGCGCCGCGCAGGCGCTGGTCGGGCGGCACGATTTCACCACCTTCCGCTCGGCCCATTGCCAGGCGCAGAGCCCGCTGAAATCGCTCGACCGGCTCGATGTCGAGCGGGTCGGCGGCGAAGTGCGCATCCATGCCGCCGCGCGCAGCTTCCTCCACCATCAGGTGCGCTCGATGGTCGGGTGCCTGGCGCTGGTCGGCATGGGCCGCTGGCGCGAAGAGCAGGTCGGTGAAGCGCTCGCCGCGCGCGACCGGCAGGCGCTGGGCCTCAACGCGCCCAGCGATGGGCTCTACTTCACCAAGGCGCTTTACCCCGGCGAGTGACCGGTTAGGTTGCATTCCGAAACGCCGATCACGGCGAGACAGATTCGGGAGACAAGACCATGACCTTCACCGGCAAGCAGCTGACCACCCAGCTCGATGCAGACGGCACGCTGACGCTGCAACTCAACGACAAGACCTGGGACGCGCCCAAGGCCGGCCAGGTGCTGATCAAGGTCGAAGCCACCCCGATCAACCCGTCTGACCTCGGCCTGCTGTTCGCCTCGGCCGATACCGACAATGCGGTCTATTCGCCCGGCAAGGTCGTGGCGCAGATGCCCGCCAATGCCACCCGCGCGATGAAGGCCCGCCACGGCCTGCCGATGCCCGCCGGCAACGAAGCCGCCGGGACCGTGGTCGCCGCCGGTGAAGGCGCCGAGCATATGATGGGCAAGCGGATCGCCTGCGTGCCGGGCACGGCCTATGCCGACTATGCCTATGCCGATCTCACCATGGCCTTTGCCGTGGACGACGCTGTCAGCGCCGAACAAGCGGCCTCCTCGTTCGTCAATCCGATGACCGCGCTGGGCTTTACCGAAACGATGAAGCTCGAAGGCTTCACCGGGATCGTCCATGCCGCCGCCGCATCGAACCTGGGGCAGATGCTGGTCAAGATCTGCCTTGAAGACAACATCCCGCTGGTCAACATCGTGCGCTCCGATGCGCAGGTGAAGCTGCTCAAGGATCTCGGCGCGACCCATGTGCTCAACATGACCGACGAAGATTTCATGCCCAAGCTGATCGACGCGATTGCCGAAACCAAGGCGATGATCGGGTTCGATCCGATCGGCGGCGGCACGCTGGCCGGGCAGATCCTCACCGCGATGGAAGCCGCCGCCAGCCGCGGCGCTGCCTTCAGCCGCTATGGCTCGTCCGAGGCCAAGAAGGTCTACATCTACGGTGCGCTTGATCTCGGGCCGACGATCCTCAACCGCGCTTTCGGCCTGACCTGGGATCTTGCCGGCTGGCTGCTCACCCCGTTCATGATGAAGGCCGGCGCCGAAGTCGTCGGGCGGATGCGCGCACGGGTGATGAAGGATCTCACCACCACGTTCGCCAGCCACTACAAGGCCAAGGTCAGCCTCGAAGGGATGCTGAGCAAGGAGGCGGTCAGCGAATACAACGCCCGCCGCACCGGCGAGAAGTATCTGGTCGTGCCCTGACCAGAGCGGGCCCATGCCCCAACGAAAACGGCCCCCGGATCGTCTCCGGGGGCCGTTTTCATTTGGCGATCGCGCTGCGGCTTATGCCTTGGCGACCACGCTTTCGGGCAGTTCGGTGCCGAACACGCGCTGGTAGTATTCGGCCACCAGCATCCGCTCGGTCTCGTCGCACTTGTTGAGGAACGAGAGGCGGAAGGCGAAGCCCGGATCCTTGAAGATCGCGGTGTTCTGCGCCCAGGTGATCACGGTGCGCGGGCTCATCACGGTGCTGATGTCGCCGTTGATGAAGCCTTGACGGGTCAGATCGGCGACCTTGACCATGTTGGCAACCACGTCGGCGGCCATGTCGGTCACCTTCTTGAGCACGATTTCGCTTTCGACCGCGGCCGGCAGGTAATTCAGCGCGACGACGATGTTCCAGCGGTCCATCTGCGCCTGGTTGATCGCCTGGGTGCCGTGATAAAGCCCGCTGGTATCGCCAAGCCCGACCGTGTTGGCTGTGGCGAACAGGCGGAAGAACTTGTTCGGGCGGATCACGCGGTTCTGATCAAGCAGGGTCAGCTTGCCTTCGGTTTCCAGCACGCGCTGGATCACGAACATCACGTCGGGGCGGCCCGCGTCGTATTCGTCGAACACCAGCGCCACCGGGTGCTGGAGCGCCCAGGGCAGCAGCCCTTCGCGGAATTCGGTAACCTGCAGACCATCGCGCAGCACGATCGCATCGCGCCCAATGAGGTCGATGCGGCTGATGTGCGCGTCAAGGTTGATGCGCATGCACGGCCAGTTGAGCCGGGCGGCAACCTGTTCGATGTGGGTCGACTTGCCGGTGCCGTGATAGCCCTGCACGATCACGCGGCGATTGTAGGCAAAACCGGCCAGAATGGCGAGCGTGGTGTCCGGATCGAAGACATAGGCGTCATCGATATCGGGCACGCGTTCATCGGCCACGCTGAAGGCCGGAACCTTCATGTCGATGTCGATCCCGAACATCTCGCGCACGTCGATCTCGCGATCGGGCGCTTCGAGAATGGTGGTGCCGGAAGTGTCGAGCTGGCTGGAAGAATTGGTCATCGCGCAACCCGCCTATACGGGCGCGCGGCGTGCTGCAATAAGCTTTGCGTTGCAAAAAACGACTCATCGGGAGAATTTGGATGAAGGTCTTCGGCTTTCCGCTTTCGCCATTCGTGCGCAAGGTTCACCTCGTCGCCGCCGAAAAGGGCGTCCGTGTCGAGGCCCTGCCGGCCAACCCGCGCAGCCCTTCGCCCGAATTCGCTGCCGCCAGCCCGTTTCGCAAGATTCCGGCACTGCAGGACGGTGATTTCAGCCTCGCGGATTCGACCGCGATCGTGACCTATATCGATGCCCTGCACCCCGCCCCGGCGATGACCCCGGGCGATGCCCGCGCCAAGGGCCGCGCGATCTGGTTCGAGGAATTTGCCGATACGATCCTGAGCGCGGCTGGCGGCAAGGTGGTGTTCAACCGCTTCGTCGCCCCCAAGGTGCTGGGCGTGCCGGGCGACGAGGACGCCGCCAAGGCGGGCGAGGCTGAACTTGGCCCGGTCTACGACTACCTTGAAACCCAGGCCCCAGCCGAAGGCTGGCTGGTGGGCGAATTCTCGATCGCCGACATTGCGGTAGCCTCGGTGCTGCGCACGCTGCGCTACGTTGGGCTGGAACCCGATGCCGCACGCCACCCGCGCGTCGCAGCGTGGTACGAACGGGTCCAGGCCCGCCCGGCGTGGCAAGCCGTTACCGCCGGTGAAGCCAAGGCGATGGCGGCCTTCGCCTGACGCCGGCCCCACATCTGCCGCGCGCCCGGCACGGCCGGGCGCGGCGGCCATGACAACGGCCTTCAAGCTGTCATGATCGGCTTGCAGACTTGCGCGCAAGTCCTTCAATAGTGGGAGAAGTTCGATGGCCACCCTGCAAGGTTCGTGGATCTGGTACGAACTGATGACCCCCGACCCCGAAGCCGCGCGGGCGTTTTACGAACCGGTCGTCGGCTGGTCGATGACGACCGCGCACGGCGCGGATGACAGTTATGGCTTCATCACCGGCGCCGATGGCCAGATGACCGGCGGCGTGCTGCGCCTGTCGGCGGAGATGCGCGATCACGGCGCGGGGCCGCGCTGGCTGGGCTATGTCGCCGTTGATGATTGCGATGCCGCCGTGGCCGCGATCACCGCGGCGGGAGGGCAATGCACGATGCCGCCGCGCGATGTCGAGATGGCCGGGCGCATGGCGATGGTCAGCGATTGCTGCGGCGCGCCGTTCTACATCATGACGCCAACGCCCCCGCCCGGCGGCGGGCAAAGCGCAGCCTTTTCCCCCACCCGGATCGGGGCCTGCGGCTGGAACGAGCTGCTCGCCGGCGATCAGGCCAAGGCGCTGGAATTCTATACCGGCTTGTTCGGCTGGACCCTGCCCGAAGGCATGCCGATGGGCGATCTGGGCACCTACCAGTTCATCGCCCATGACGGCGTGCAAATCGGCGCGGTGGTGCAGCGCCACCCGCAAATCTCCACCCCGCCGGGCTGGAACCACTATTTCCGGGTCGCCAGCATCGCCGATGCGGTGCGGGCGATCGAAACGCATGGCGGGCAGATCATCACCGGGCCGCATCCGGTCCCCGGCGATGACTGGATCGTGCAGGCCACCGATCCCCAGGGCGGGTTCTTCTGCCTGGTCGGCGCGAAAGGCGATTGAGCCGATGCTAGCGCTCTACGGCCATCCGTTCTCGTCCTATACGTGGAAGGCGCTGATCGCGCTTTACGCCAATGGGACGCCGTTCGAATTTCGCATGGTCGATCCCGATCATGGCGAACACAGCGCCTTCGTTGCCGCCGCCAGCCCGCTCGGCAAGTTTCCGGTGCTGCGCGACGGGGATCGCACCGTGTTCGAGGCGAGCGCGATTATCGAGCACCTGGCGCTGCACCACCCTGGTCCTGCCCCGCTGCTGCCGGCCGATCCCGCCGCCGGAATCGAAGTGCGAATGCTTGACCGGGTGTTCGACAACTATGTGATGACCCCGGTGCAGGCGATCGTGGGCGAACACATCCGTTCGCCGGGCAATCCCAATCCGCTGATCGAGGGCCATGCCCGCGGCCAGCTTGACCACGCCTATCGCTGGATCGACGCCTGGCTTGGCACGGTCACTCCCCGCAGCGCGATCACGCTGGTCGAATGCGCTGCCGCCCCGGCGCTGTTCTATGCCGACTGGGTCTATCCGATCCCGATGGAGCTTGACCGGCTGCGCCAATGGCGCGCGCATTTGCTGGCCCTGCCCGCGGTTGCCCGTTGCATCGACGAAGCGCGGCCCTATCGTGCCTTCTTTCCGCTCGGCGCGCCCGACCGGAATTGAGACAAAAAACAGGATTGGATGCTGCGATGTTCGAATTGTCCGTGACCCGCCTGATTGACGCTGCGCCCGACAAGGTCTGGGACGTGCTGGTCAATCGCACTGCCGAATGGTGGTGCCCCCAGCCGTGGCGGGCCGAAGTGGCGCGGATGGACCGCCACGCTGGCGGCACTTCGGAAATCGTGATGTATGGCCCCGATGGCGAAGTGAACCGCCACCCGGGCTTCGTCCTTGCCTGGGATGAAGGCCGCCGGTTTGCCATTACCGATGCGATCGAAGGCGATCTCCAGCCCTCGGGCCCGTTCATGATCGGAATCTGGGAAGTGGTCGCCGAGGGCAGCGGCACGCGCTATACCGGCCGCGCCCGGCACTGGTCGCAGCAGAGCCACAATCAGCACCGCGACATGGGCTTTGAACAAGGCTGGGGCGTGGTCGCCGATCAGCTCAAGGCGCTGTGCGAGGGTTGACCGCTCAGGCGAAAGCCGCCGCTTTGCGCAGCAATTGATAGGCCTCGACCACGGCTTGCAGGCGCTTTTCGCTCGACCGGTCGCCGCCGTTGCGATCGGGATGGAGCGCATGGACCAGTTCAGTGTAGCGGCGGCGCAGCTGGGTGCGATCGGCATCGATCGCCAGCCCCAGCACGCCCAGCGCGCGGCGTTCCTCCGGGGTCACGGCGCGGCCATCCTTGCGCTCGGCCGGGCGGCGCATCCGCGCGCGGGCGCTGATCGCTTCAAGCGGATCGCTGAAATCGCCCCAGCGCGGCGCGGCATCGATCCCGGCGGTGGGCGAAAAGGCCCGCGTTTCGCGCTCCCAGCCGTGAATCGGGCTTTGCGCGCGCATGATCTCTTCGGGGCTCATGCCATCGAACCAGTCATAGCCGGCGTTGAACTGGCGGATGTGATCGAGGCAGAACCAGCGATAGTCGCCCGGCCCGTCAAAGCTGGAGGTGCGCAGACCCGGCGCGCGAAATTCGCCCGCTTCACCGCAGCCCGGCGCATCGCAGCCGCGTCCCGCGCCGCCCACCCGGCCATGAAATCGATCCTGCCTCACACATTCGTCCAAGTTGTCAGAGCGCTTCCACATGGCGATTGATGCGCTAGAAGGGAAGGCATGAAAGGCCCTCTCGCTCTCGAAATCGAGGCGCTGCTGAGCGCAGCCCTTGCCCCCACCCACCTTGCGGTGATCAACGACAGTGCGCAGCACCACGGCCATGCCGGGCATGACGGATCGGGCGAATCGCATTTCACCGTCGAGATCGAAAGCACCGCCTTTGCCGGCAAGACCCGGCTGGCCCGCCAGCGCATGGTGATCGGCGCGCTGGGTGATATTCCCGGTCAGCGGGTCCACGCGCTGGCGATCAAGGCGCGGGCGCCAGGCGAATGAGCAGCGCCATCCTCGCCGCGATCCGCCCGGTCGATCACGACCTTGGCGGGATGATGGTGCGCCGCGTGCTGCCATCGCGCGAAGCGGGGATGGTTGGCCCGTTCATCTTCGTCGACCAGTTCGGCCCGGCCGAGCTCCCCGCCGACCGGGCGATGGACATTGCCCCGCACCCGCATATCGGCATTTCCACCGTGACCTGGCTGTTCGATGGCGCGATCCATCACCGCGATAGCCTGGGCAGCAGTGCGATTGTCGAACCAGGGCAAGTCGGCCTGATGACCGCCGGGCGCGGCATCACCCATTCCGAACGCTCGCCGCTGGATCGGCGCGGTCAGCCGCAACGCATCTACGGGATGCAGACCTGGCTCGCCCTGCCCGACGATCTGGAGGAGATGGCGCCCACTTTCGAACTTCAGACCGCGCTCCCCGTGATCGAGGAAGGCGGCGCCCGCGCCACCGTGATCATGGGCACGCTGTGGGGCGAAACCGCGCCAACCACCTGCCACGCCCCGACGATCTATGCCGAAATCGTGCTGGAGCCGGGCGGGTCGATCCCGATCGATCCCGATGCGCTGGAACGCGGCGTGATGCTGGTTGGCGGCGGGGCGCAGCTTGATGGCGAAGAGCTGGTGCTGTTCGGCCTCCACCTGCTGGATGCGGGGCGGCAGGTGCGGCTGACCTCGGCCCACGGCGCCCGGCTGATGCTGCTGGGCGGCCAGCCCTTCTATACCCCGCGCTACCTGTGGTGGAATTTCGTCTCCTCCTCGCAGGAGCGGATCCGGCAGGCCCACGCCGACTGGCGCGAGGGCCGCTTCCCGCCGGTGCCGGGGGATCCGGACAACTGACAATGAAAACAACAATCAGGGAGAATGTGGATGAGCTTTGCAGGACAAACCGCGTGGATCACCGGCGCATCGTCGGGGATCGGGGCCGCGCTGGCGCGGGCGCTCGAT
>Ga0228701_1000579_pt1 | contig 29448 bp, 26 predicted proteins | sample McNCre117_Aug_MG_2_FD_178017 | JGI IMG/M metagenome (GOLD analysis project Ga0228701, IMG submission 178017) | Freshwater microbial communities from McNutts Creek, Athens, Georgia, United States - 11-17_Aug_MG | ecosystem: Environmental > Aquatic > Freshwater > Creek | place: USA: Georgia... | reverse complement strand
GCGCCGGCGTAGTCTGCAAGCCACTTCTTCTGAAGCTCAGCAAGGGTGCCGTCAGCCTGAAGTGCGTCAACTGCTGCGCTGACCGCAGCGGTCAACGAGCTGCCCTTGTCGAGCACTAGACCAAACTGGTCGCCTGATGCGCTGCCGTCAAGCTGGCCAACAATCTTGCCGCCATCCAATTCAACAGCGGTTAGGTAAAGCGCGGTTGGCAGGTCAACAACTAGTGCGTCGATCTGACCAGCCTGAAGTGCTGCCTTAGCGTCGTCGTTCGAGTTGAACGCCTGTGCGCCAGCGGTTGGCTTGATGACGTCTTCGATTGCGGTGAAGCTGGTGGTGCCGCTGGCTGCACCAATTACTAGGTCTTTGAGGCCAGCGATGGTGGTAACGCCGTCTGCTTTCGAACCCTTGATGGTGATCACGGTCTGAGTGGTTGAGTAGTAAGGGCTTGAGAAGTCAACGTTTGCCTTGCGCTCATCGGTGATTGAGTATTGCTGAAGGTTGAAGTCGAAGTTCTTTGGTCCTGGTGCGATTGCCTCGTCAAAGGTGGTGCGAACCCAAACAACGTCGCTCTTTGCAAAGCCAAGCTTGTCGGCAACTGCATAGGCAACGGCGGCCTCATAACCTTCGCCGCTTTCTGGAGCATCGCCAACAACCCACGGCTCATAGGCTGGGTTGCCAGTGCCGATGGTTAGCTTGCCGGCGGTTAGGGTCTGAAGCTCGGTTGAGCTTGGGGTAGCGCTTGGGGTAGCACCGGTTGAGCAGGCTGCCAATGCGAGTGATGCGCCAGCAACTGCAACTGCGAGCACGGCCTTTAGGGCGGTGCGACGTGAAGTGATGAATGACATGATTACCTTTCAAAAGGGGTGATGACTCAACTCTGCTAAATGATGTGCCGCATATCAAACTAGATTTCGAAATGTTGCGCAAACTTTACTAGAGGCGCCTGTTGCGCCGTTCGGCTAAAATCTAGATAAGACGATGGCAGTTGCCATTCGCGCAAATAAGACCCGGTGCCGGCAACAGCTAGCTAAGGGCAAACCGAGGAGTGCAGCTAATGAACCAGCGCCCACAAGTTAGACCTGCGACCGAAGGCTGGCGTCAACGCCGCGATGAGACTGGTCGCCCACTTCTAGAGTTCGCCGAGCCTAAGCGCGGCAAGCCGCCGGTTCACTGGGCTGATCTCAGCATCGACGAGCGCGTGAACCGCGTGAAAGAGTTGGGCCTGCCAGGTTTTCGCGCCAAGCAAATCTCGACGCATTACTTCACTCACTATTCGAGCGACCCTGCGACTATGACCGATCTGCCCCAGAACGGTCGCGAAGAGTTAGTTGGTGCCTTGCTGCCGCCACTGCTAACCGAGGTCAAGCGCCTTCAAACCGACAACGGCGACACCATTAAGTTTCTGTGGCGTCTTTTCGACGGTGCTCTAGTTGAGTCGGTTTTGATGCGCTACCCGGGCCGCATTACTTTGTGTGTTTCTTCACAGGCTGGCTGTGGAATGAACTGCCCTTTCTGTGCAACGGGTCAAGCTGGCCTCACTCGCAACATGTCGGCTGCTGAGATTGTTGACCAGATCGTTCAAGCTAACCGCGTGATTGCAGCCGGTGAGCTCGGCGGGCTAAAGAAGGGTGAGAAAGCTCACGAAGACGAGCGTGTGAACAACATCGTTTTCATGGGCATGGGTGAGCCCCTCGCAAACTACAACAAACTAATGTCGGCAGTGCGAACCATGGTCGAGCCGCAGCCTAACGGTCTCGGAATGTCAGCCCGACACATCACTGTTTCGACCGTTGGTCTGGTGCCGGCGATTGGCAAACTCGCCGAAGAAGAGCTGCCGCTCACCTTCGCCCTGTCGTTGCACGCCCCAGACGACGAGCTGCGTGACGAACTGATTCCGGTGAACTCACGCTGGAAGGTCGACGAAGCCCTCGACGCCGCCCGCGCCTATTTTGATAAGACCGGCCGCCGCGTATCCATTGAATATGCACTTATCAAAGACATGAATGATCACGGATGGCGCGCCGACCTTCTCGCCGAAAAACTAAATGCGCGAGGCAAGGGTTGGGTGCACGTCAACCCGATTCCGTTGAACCCAACCCCGGGTTCGATCTGGACTGCCTCGTTGCCAGATGTGACCAACGACTTTATCTATCGCCTTGACCGCGCGGGTATTCCCACCACGCTTCGCGACACTCGAGGCAAAGAAATCGACGGTGCTTGCGGTCAGTTGGCCGCTGCCGATTAACAACCGAGCACACCTAAACAACCCGCCTACTGTTCAGTGCTGCTAAATTGCTAGTTAGCACAACGACGTGCATTCAGATAAGAGGATTATTTTGGCAATCGACATTGGCCCGCAGTTGCGAACCGTGAGAATGGCGCAGGGCAAAAGCCTGAGGTCAGTGGCTGCCGCGGTTGGAGTTTCACCTAGCCTCTTGTCGCAGGTTGAAAACTCAAAAACCTCACCTTCTGTGAGCACCCTTTATGCGCTGGTCAGCTACCTTGGCGTTTCGCTCGACCTGCTCACCTCAAAACTTTCACAAACCCCATCTGAGGGTGGCGCCAAGAGCGACTCAGTTGTTCAGCGTCGTCGTGACAACCTCAAGCTTGAAATGCAGAACGGCGTTATTTGGGAGCGCTTGGCTGACAAAGCTTCTGGCCTAGTTGACCCACTTTTGGTTACCTATGAACCTGGCGCGGGCAGCTCGCTCGACGGTCAGGTAATGACCCACGATGCTGCAGAGTTCGGCTTTCTTATCGAAGGCTCGCTCACTCTTAGCCTCGACGACGAGCTTTATGAACTTCAAGCCGGCGACTCGTTTAGCTTCGACGCCAACCGCAAACACCGCTACATGAACAACACCCTCAATGTTGCACGCGGTGTTTGGTTCGTTCTGTCGCACGATAAAAACGCTTCATCGAATGTTCCTCACTCGCCAGCTGCCCCAGAGTCAGCGGTTGAAGTTTTGAACATGATGAAACAATCTAAAAAATAATCTTGACGCTACTTTTCACTCATGTCTGTCTCAGATAGCTCGAAGCACACTGCCGCCAAAACCGCGAGATTCATGGTTGGCCCAGCCATGGTCGCCGGTGTTGCCTATGTTGACCCAGGCAACGTAGCAACCAACCTTTCGGCAGGCTCAAACTTTGGCTACCTGCTGATTTGGGTGATCGTTGCTGCAAATCTTGGTGCCATGCTGGTGCAATACCTCGCCGCCAAACTTGGGTTGGTCACCGGCAAATCATTGCCCGAACTGCTCGGCCTGCGCATGAAATTCAAAATCGCCAAACGAGGTTTCTGGTTTCAAGCCCTAATCGTCACAATGGCCACAGACCTCGCCGAAATTTTGGGTGGAGCGCTTGGGTTGCGCATCCTCTTTAATTTGCCGCTGTTCTTGGGTGCGCTTATCGTTGCGGGCGTCTCGTTGGCGCTTCTGATTTTTCAGCGCACCGGCAGAGCTCGTTCGTTTGAGTTGGCCATGATCGGCCTCATCGGTGTCACCGCGATTGGTTTTGTTTCGGGCCTCTTTGTGCAGCAGCCAGACCCTGGTCTGATGCTCGGCGGTTTGGTTCCGAGGTTTGATGGTGACAAATCGGTGCTGATTGCTTCGGCCATCATTGGTGCCACCATCATGCCGCACGCCGTCTATGCGCACTCGGCACTAAGCCGCGACAGGTTTCCGAACGGCAATCACACGCTCGAGTTGAGACACCTATTGCAGTCAACCAAGTTCGACGTCGTGATTTCGATGATCATTGCCGGCGCGGTGAACTTGGGCATCATGCTGATTGGTGCAGTGGCGGTGCACAGTGCCAACGTGTCGTTCAGCATCGACACGGCATACACGGCGATCAACAGTTCGATGGGTCACGCAATCGGCATCATGTTTGCTATCGGCCTAATCGCGTCGGGTTTGGCGTCAAGCTCGGTAGGCGCCTATGCCGGCGGAGTCGTCATGACCGGCCTGCTAGATTTTCGCATTCCGCTGCTCGCCAGACGCGCGTTGACGATTGTTCCCGCCTTGATTTTGATTTGGTTGGCTATCAATCCAACTCAACTTCTTGTGCTGAGTCAGGTCGTGCTGAGTTTCGGTATTCCATTTGCGCTGTTCCCGCTGGTGCGACTGACCTCGCGCAGTGAACTGATGGGTCGTTATGTCAACCGCAAACGGGTCGCATTCTTGGGCTATGCGCTCGCGACCACGCTTTCTGCCCTGAACCTTTATCTGGTAATCATTTCGATTGTCTAGGGCGCGCAAAGCTGATCTCGCGAGTGCCTCAGAGCTAAGCCGATTGCGACATTTTTGTGGTGCCTCGCGATAGCGAACGGGCAACAGCGGATACCGCCGGCCCCATTTTGGTTACGTCACCAATGTCGGTGCTGACCGAAACCGAGATAGCAGCAATGGTTTTGCCGTTGTGAATGATTGGCGCCGCCGCACAGGCAACGTTCGCGGCGGATTCTTCGTGTTCGAAGCCGAGTCGTTTCTCACGAATCTCGGCCAACTGGGGCTCTAGGTCTTTTAGAGAACCTGCAGTGTTTGGGCCGTATTTTTCGAACTTTGTTTCGCGAAGCTCATCTAAGGTTTCGGCCGGGGCGTAGGCGAGCAGCACCTTGCCGACTCCGGTTGCATACGCTGGCATGCGACCGCCCACTCGCGAGGGCAACTTAGGGGCGGTCTTTGATCGAAGAATCTGCACATAGACCACTTCGGTGCCTTCGAGCACCGCTAGGTGAACGGTTTGACCGGTCGCGATAGAAAGTTGTTGCATAGCCTGAAAGGTGAACTGCCTAAGGTTCATTGAGCGAGTAGCGATTTGCCCAAGTTCAAAGAGGCGAATTCCAAGCTGAACTTTCTGATTGTCTCGTTCTAGAAGGCCAAAACGTATCATTTCGGTAACTATCCTCGCGGTAGTTGATTTTGGCAGGTTGCTTCGCTTCGCAATTTCGGTCACGGTGAGTGAATAATCCCCGAAATGAAAGGCTTTTAGCACTTCTGAAACTCTTTGAATCATCGATGGCGCGATGTCTCGCTCAGTGGGACGCATTTGAACATTGTGCTTGTATTGGCTTCATAATGTCAAACAACAGTCGACAAAGAGGTTGAAATGCAGAGTCAAGAAATCGCTAAAGCAGCGCAGTTGTTGCTTGATGCCTATGCAAGCGGAAACGCCATCGCGCCGCTGACTGCTACCTTCGGTGCTATCGATCTAGATGCCTCTTATGCCATTCAGTTGAACCAAGTTGATCAGTGGCTAAAATCTGGTCGCAAAATCGTCGGCCACAAGGTCGGCCTAACTTCGGTTCAAGTGCAAAAGCAGCTTGGTGTCGACCAGCCTGACTTTGGTCACCTTTTCAGCGACATGTTCCACTTGAGTGGCGAAGAAATCAAACCAGGCACCTACCTGCAGCCTCGCGTCGAGCCAGAAATCGCATTCGTTCTCAAGAAGTCGCTGACCGGCCCAGGCCTCACAGTTGCCGACGCCCTCGGAGCCATCGATTACGTCATCGGCTCGCTAGAAATCGTTGACTCACGAATCGCCGACTGGAAAATCACGCTTGCCGACACCATCGCCGACAACGCCTCTTCTGGCGGCGTCGTTCTCGGCACGCGCCCAATCAAAGTAACCGAGGCAAACCTCAACACTCTAGGCGCCGTGCTCTATAAGAACGGTCGCATTGAGCACTCTGGCGCTGGCGCAGCCGTGCTTGGCTCACCAATCAACTCGCTAGTTTGGCTCGCGAACACTTTGGGCAAACTCGGCACCACCCTCGAAGCGGGCAGTGTCATTTTGCCAGGTGCCATCACTCCGATGGTTGCGGCAAAACCTGGCGACACCATCACCGCAGACTTCAACCTTCTTGGCACGGTTACCGCAAGATTTGCTAACTAAAGAAAGAATGCAAAATGACCACCGAAAGCACTAAAAAACCGACAGTAGCCATCATCGGCCCTGGAAACATCGGCACCGACCTGCTTATCAAGCTCAAGCGTCGCGGCGTATTCGATGTGCGATACATGATCGGTGTTGACCCAACCTCAGATGGTTTGGCACGCGCTCGCCGTCTAGGCGTAGAAGCATCTCACGAAGGCGTGGACTGGCTTCTGAAACAAGACGAGCTGCCTGATCTCATTTTCGAGGCAACCGCAGCTAAGCCTCACCTGCTAAACGCTCCTAGATATCGCGAAGCTGGCATCAAGGCAATCGACTTGACCCCGGCCGCGGTTGGCCCATTCGTTTGCCCAGTGGTCAACCTCACCGACCTGCGTGCTGAGCCGAACATCAACATGATTACCTGTGGTGGTCAGGCGACTATTCCGATTGTGAACGCAATCTCAAAGATCACACCGGTTTCATATGCCGAAATCATCGCATCGATTTCATCAAAGTCAGCTGGCCCAGGCACGCGTGCCAACATCGACGAGTTCACCGAGACCACTTCAAAGGCAATCGAGACCGTCGGTGGTGCTGCCAAGGGCAAAGCAATCATCATCTTGAACCCTGTTGAACCACCGCTTGTGATGCGCGACACCGTATTTGCTGCAATCGACGGAGATGCAGACCGCCACGCAATCGAAAACTCGATTCACGAGATGGTGGCAAAGGTTCAGCAGTACGTTCCCGGATACCGCTTGAAGTCAGACCCGCAGTTTGATGACCCAAACGAACTTTGGGGTGGCAAGGGTCGCGTTGGCGTGTTCCTAGAGGTAACCGGCAACGGTGACTACCTACCTGACTGGGCCGGAAACCTCGACATCATGACCGCGGCTGCGAACTTTGCAGCAGAACAACTTTTCGGCAACGAAGCCGCAGCGAACTAGGGAGCCCAAGAATGACTATTCGAGACGTAAGAATCACAGACACCACACTTCGTGACGGTTCGCACGCGGTTCGTCACCAATTCACCGAAGATCAGGTTCGCCAGGTCGCTGGCGCCCTTGACCGCGCCGGTGTTGCGGTTATCGAAGTTACCCACGGTGACGGTCTAGCTGGCTCATCGTTCAACTATGGCTTCAGCAAGGTATCTGACATCAAGCTCATTGAGGTTGCTGTTGAGACTGTCAAGAACGCAAAGATTGCCGCTCTAGTGTTGCCTGGCCTTGGCACAGCGCACGACATCAAAGAAGCAAAGGCCGCAGGCGTTTCGCTGCTTCGCGTGGCAACCCACTCCACCGAGGCAGACGTTAGCGTTCAGCACTTCAACCTCGCTCGCGAGCTTGGCATGGAGACCGTCGGTTTCTTGATGCTCTCACACATGACTGAGCCAAAGAAGCTCGCCGAGCAGGCCCGAATCATGGCCGATGCCGGCTGTCAGTGCGTCTATGTGGTTGACTCGGCTGGCGCCCTGTTGCCAGAGACCGTGACTGAGCGCGTAGACGCTTTGGTTCAAGAGCTGGGCGACGACGCTCAGGTTGGTTTTCACGGTCACCAGAACCTGAGCCTTGGTGTCGCTAACTCTTTGGCCGCTTATAAAGCGGGTGCCCGACAGATCGACGCAACCTTGCGCGCACTGGGTGCTGGAGCTGGCAACACTCCAACTGAAGCTCTTGTCGGTGCACTCGAAGCCTCTGGTATTCGCACCGGCATCGACCTTGAGTTGATTTTGTCAGCTGCCGAAGACGTGCTCAAACCGCTTATTCCGATCATGCCTCTCATTGAGCGCGACGCCATCGTGCAGGGTCGTTACGGCGTTTACAACTCATTCCTTTTGCACGCAAAGCGTGCCGAAGAGCGTTACGGGGTTCCTGCTTACAAGATTCTCAAGGCAGTCGGTGAGGCCCGTTATGTCGGTGGTCAAGAAGACATGATTATCGACGTCGCAATCCGCTTGCAAAATGAGGCTAGCTAATGGCTATTCAGTCAATCGCTGATGCAGTAGACGCCCTAATCGCGTCTGAAGACTCGCGCACTTCGCGTGGCCGAATCACCGAAGAGTGGTCAGGGCTCGACACAAAAGTTGCCTATGAGGTTCAGAAGCAGTTGATCGCAAAGCGCGTCAGCCAGGGCCGTCGAATCATCGGCGTCAAGCTAGGTTTGACAAGTCGTGCCAAGCAGCAGCGCATGGGCATCAGCTCACCGCTAACTGCCGTATTGCTAGATCACTACCTAATCGGTTCAGACATTTCGATTGATTTGAGCACGCTGATTCAGCCTCGCATCGAGCCAGAGATTGTGTTCGTTATGGGGTCTGACTTGAAAGGCCCAAACGTCACCACCGCAGCTGCGATGCAGGCCGTTAAAAGCGTTCATGCCGGTTTCGAGGTAATCGACTCGCGCTACACCGACTACTCATTCGCGTTGCCTGATGTGATCGCCGACAACGCTTCATCGGCTTATTTCTTTATGGGCAACAAAGCCGTCGCACCTGAGTTGCTAGACCTGACCTACGAGGCCGTGGCGCTCAGCGTTAACGGCAAAACCGTAGCAACCGCAACTGGAGCCGCCGTGCAGGGTCACCCTGCCGAGGCTCTAGCGCTCGCCGCAAACTCACTCGCCGAACGAGGCGAATACATCAAAGCCGGCGACATCGTTCTAACCGGCGGTCTCACCGATGCGGTGCCGGTTTCAGCCGGCGACCAAATCTCGGCAGAGTTCACAAACTTGGGTTCGCTCTTCGTGAGCGCTCAATAAACAGAAAGGCAGAATGCAATGACGCAATTCGATGCAGAACCAATGTATGACGTGGCAGAGTTTGCCTCGTTCGAACTTTTCTCGCCAGATGTAGACGGCACCCTGTGGTTCTTCAAAGACCTGCTGGGCATGATCGAAACTGGCCGCTCGGGCAATTCTGTTTATTTGCGCGGATGGCAAGACCACTACCAGCACTCGTTGAAGGTCACCTATCGCGAGACCCCTGGAATGGGATTCGCTGGTTGGCGTGCCATGTCGGCTCAGGCACTTGACCGTCGCGTTGCTGCCATCAAAGAAACCGGTCGTGGCATCGGATGGGTTGAAGGCGAATACGGCATGGGCCCGGCCTATGAGTTCTCGCTGCCAGATGGTTCAGTTCAGCGCATCAACTGGGAAGTCGAATATTTCAAGCCAGCACCTTCAGAGATTTCAATCGTTCAGAACCGCGTGCAGCGCCGCCCTCTCTCGGGTGTTCCAATCAAGGCGCTTGACCACCTGAACATGATGGCTAAGAACGTGACAACCAACAAAGAGTTCGTTGCCGAGGTGCTTGGTTTCAAGCTGAGCGAAAACATTGTCACCAGCGCCAACGTTGAAGCGGGTGCTTGGATGCGCCTTCAAACCCGATCGCACGATGTTGCGTTTACTAAAGACGCAACCGGCGAAGGTGGTCGTTTGCACCACGTTGCGTTCTTGTTCGGCAACAGCCAGCACCTAAACGACGCAGCCGATGTTCTAACCGACCACGGTCTAGAAATCGAAGCCGGCCCGGCTCACCACGGCATCAGCCAGGCAGAGTTCTTGTATGTCTTTGAGCCAGGCGGCAACCGCATTGAATTGGTGGGCACGCTTGGCTACGACATCCACGACCCTTCATGGCAGCCAATCACCTGGCGTCAAGACAACCTTGAGACCGCGATTGTCTGGTATGGCTCGCCGCTGCCTCCAGAGTTCGACACCTACGGAACTCCAAACAGTATTCCGACCAACTACCGCACGCCTAACCGTTACATTCAGGCCGAAGCTAACCAGTTGTTCAGAAAGTAGTGCCAGAGATCATGCCAATCATTCAAATTTCGATGGTCGAGGGCCGTTCCGACGAGCAAATCAGGGCTTTGATTCGCGGGGTAACCCAGGCCGCGGTTGACGCTATTGGTGCGCCAATCGACACCGTAAAGGTTATTGTCACCGAGGTTAAGCCATCCCATTGGGGCTCTGGCGAGCAGACGATCGCCGAGAAACGAAACTCTTAGCCGGCAGTTAGCCAGTTCAAGAGAGATACCAAACCGTAATAAAAACTGTGGAATCAGATTGCTACTGTTAAGTAATACTAAACAGTAGTAAACATCCTAACGAGGGAGTTCAATGTCAGCGCAGACAGCAAAACAGGGCGACGCCAACGGCGCGCCACTTGTTGACGCTCGCGCAATCACGATGCGCTTTGGCGGTGTAACAGCCGTCAACGCAGTTGATTTGGTTGTGCAGCCAGGCGAGATTGTTGGCATCATGGGTCCTAATGGAGCCGGCAAGAGCACGCTACTTTCGATGCTTTCTGGTTCACGCCGCCCGAGCGAAGGCGCCCTTTGGGTGTGCGGATCAGACTTTACTCAATCGAACCCTTCGCAGGCAGCCCACGTTGGCGTGGGTCTCGCCCACCAGATTCCAAAGCCATTTCGCAAGCTAACCGTTCGCCAGAACGTTGAAATCGCGTCATTCGTTTTGCCTCGTTCGCAGCGCAAGGCTGCTGTTCAAAAGGCACTCGAAATGTGTGGTCTGCTCGACCGAGCCTCAAAGGTTGCCGGCAGCCTTGGCCTGCTCGAACTCAAGCGCCTTGAGATGGCTCGCGTTCTTGCCCTTCAGCCAAAGCTGATCTTGCTCGATGAAGTTGCTGCGGGTCTAAACGGTAGCGACCTTGACGAATTGATCGACTTGGTTCGCAAGATTCACCAGTCGGGAAAAACCATCATTTTGGTTGAGCACGTTCAAGAAGTGATTCACGAGCTCGCACAGCGCGTTGTTGTTCTTGAGTGGGGTCAGAAACTCACCGAAGGTACGCCGGCTGAGGTTTCAAACGACCCACGAGTTATCGAAATTTACCTCGGCGTTTCAGAAGAACTAAAGAAGCACCAGCGTCACGCAATCAGCCAAGCGGTGGAACCGCGCCTGTCGGTTAGCAAGCTGTCAGCAAGCTACGGTCAAGTGAAGGTGCTCCACGATGTTTCGTTTGACGTTCGCCCAGGTGAAATCTTTGCAGTGCTTGGCTCAAACGGCGCCGGAAAATCGACTCTAGCTAAGACCCTTGCAGGCATGGTTCCTGCCAAGTCAGGTGAGATTTCTTTCAAAGGAAACTCGTTCACCACTTTGGTTGACTTCAAGCGCATGCGCCAAGGTCTAGCGTTGGTGCCAGAAGGTCGCCGACTTTTCGCTGAACTTTCAGTGCGCGAGAACCTGATTTTGGGTCTAAAGAACCGCAGCAACGAAAAGCCTTTAGAGCGCGTCTATGAGTTGTTCCCAAAGTTGCTTGACATCGGCGACCGCCGTTCAGGCGCGCTTTCGGGTGGCGAGCAGCAGATGGTCGCCATCGGCCGCGCCCTAGCCGGCGAGCCAGACCTCATCATTTTCGATGAGCTGTCGCTAGGTCTAGCACCGATCATCGTCGACCGCATGCTCAAGGCAGTTGAACAAATCGCAACTTGGGGCACCTCGGTGATTCTCATCGAGCAAAACGTCAACAAGTCTCTTGCCCTCGCAGACAACATTTTGGTCTTGCGTCGCGGCACAACAGTTTTTTCAGGAAATCCAGATGATTTCTCTGAAGAAAAACTTCAAAGCGCCTATCTAGGCACCGATTGAAGTCAGCACCATCAAAAAAACTATAGAAACAAAGGAGTTCTACAGATGAAAAAGAAAGTACTAGTCGCAGCCGCTGTTGTAGCTGCAACTGCCTTGGCTCTGTCGGGTTGTGCTTCTGGTTCTGGCTCATCAAAGGGCGACCCGATCGTAATCGGCGCTTCGCTACCTTTGACTGGCCCGCTCCAGGCATTCGGCACGTCATTGCAGCAGGGCTACCAAGCTGAGGTTGACGAAGTCAACGCAGCCGGTGGTCTAACCCTAGGTGGCGTAACTCACGAAGTCACTCTAAAGATCCAAGACAACGCATCAGACGGCACCAAGGCAAGCACTCAGGCGAAGTCGCTTGTGCTTGACGACGGCGCGGTTGCACTTCTTGGCCCAGCAACCCCACCGCTAAGCATCCCAGTTTCAACTGTTGCTGAGCAGCTAAAGGTTCCTGCAGTGTTCACCATCACCCCAATCAAGGGTTGGTTGACCGGCACCACTTCGGGTTACAAGTATTCATGGGATGCGTTCTTCGACGAGGCCCAGATGACCAACACCCAGTTCCAGGCAGCTGACCTTGTTGAGACCAACAAGAAGGTTGTTATCTTCACCGACACCGAAGAAGACGGCCCAATCCAGGCTGCTCTTTGGAAGGAACGCGCTGCAGAGCACGGTTACACCGTTGTAAACCACATCGAGTTCCCAGTTGGCAACACCAACTTCTCAAGCCAGGTAGCTCAGGCTAAGGCTTCAGGCGCTGATGTTGTATTGTCACAGATCATTCCACCAGACGGCATCGCGCTTCTAAAGGAAATGAAGACTCAGGGCTACCAGCCAAAGCTTTTGTTCATGGAGAAAGCTGGTAACACCGGTGGCTACGTAGACATCACTGGCGGCTTGGCTGAAGGTGTTCTTTCAGCTAACTGGTTCGCTGAGGGCATGGGCTTGCCACAAGAGGCTGACTTCATCTCGAAGTACAAGACCTTTGCTGGCGGCGTGAACTCAAACCTAGGCACCGTAGTCTATGGCTACTCAATCGCCAAGGTTTTGCTAGACGCAATCAAGACTGCTGACAGCACCGACCCAGACGCCATCAACACCGCTATTGGTGCAACTGACGCAAGCCTTCCAGCTGGTCAGATCAAGTTCGCTGCTGACCACTCAGCTGCGCTACCAATGGCACAGACTCAGTGGAAGGGTACAGACCAGGTTCTAGTTCTCACCCCAGACGGTCAGGCTGCAAACCAAATCGTTACTCCGGTCGCTGGCCTAAAGTAACAACCTAGTTAATCGAAGAAGGTACGCCCCATGGGAAATCTAAGTGCTGACGTAATAGTTCAGGGAATCTTGCTCGGTGGATTGTATGCCACCGCAGCCCTTGGCCTATCGCTAGTGTTCGGTGTGATGAAGCTCATCAACCTTGCACACGGTCAGTTCCTAGTTCTTGGGGCGTACCTTACTTCGCTTCTCGTCTCTGCCATCGGCGGCGACCCTTTTCTTTCGGCGATTCCAGTTGCCATTCTTATGGCGGCGATCGCTTATCCGATGCAGCGCTACATCTTTAGCCCGGTGATGTCTTCGGGCGAAGAGGCGCCAATCACTGCAACTTTCGGAATCGGTATTGCGATTCAAACCCTCTTGCTTATTTTCTTCTCATCGAACCCGCGTTCGATTGATGCACCGTATGCCACCAGTCAGCTCGACATTTTTGGTGTGCATGTGCGACTCACACTGCTTATCGCTACTTTGATTGGTGTCGCAACAGTTCTAGTTCTAACTTTTGTAATCAAAAAAACCCAATTCGGTCGCCAGGTTCAAGCTGCGTCATTCGACCCAGCCGCCGCAGGCCTAGTGGGCATCAACGTGAAGCACACTTACGCTTCGGTAATGGCTATCTCGGCCGCTTCGGCTTCAATCGGTGGCGTTCTTATCGCCCTGTCTTTCGCAATCGCGCCACCTGAAGGCACCAACTGGTTGCTGCGCGCTTTCACGGTTATCGTGATCGGCGGTCTAGGTTCGCTATCAGGCACTCTGTATGGTGGTTTCATCGTCGGGCTGGTCGAAACTGTCGGCGCCGAGTTTATTGGCCCGCAGTATCGCGACCTTGTAGTTTTCGGTGTTTTGGTTTTGATTCTGGTTATCAAACCAAACGGCCTATTCGCTAAGAGAGTTCGCAAATGAAAAAGTTTAAGAAAGCTGTAGCGACTGTCATTGACAGTCAAACGGTTTACCCAGCTGGCCTAGCCGTAGTGCTTGCGATTGCCGCAATCGTCGCCCAGGGCGGCATGACCCGCGGTAACAAGAACCAGCTCACCGAGCTTTTCATCATGATGTCAATCTCGGTTGCCTGGAACCTTATCGGTGGCTTTGGCGGTCAGTTCTCGCTCGGCCACTCAATCTTCGTTGGCATCGGCGGATACGCCACCGCAATTTTGCTCACCTACTTTGGTTGGCCTCTATTGGCGACGATGGCAATTGCAGCTTTGATCTCGGCTGCTCTCGGTGTGCTCATTGCTTTTCCGCTCTTGCGACTTCGAGGCCCTTATCTTGCGGTCGGTAGCCTCGGCATGACGCTTGCCGTTTATGGCTGGATGATCAACTGGGATTTCACGAAGGCCTCTTCGAGCTACCAGATTCCGATCGAGTTCAGCTTGAGCGTTGACGAGCTCTACCAATACGTGGTGATTTTCGTTCTGATCGCCATTCTCGCATCACTATTTATGGTGCGCTCGCCGATGGGCCTTCGAATGATTGCCCTTCGCGAAGACGAGGCCGGCGCGGCTAGCCTGGGCGTTCACCGCGTTCGCAGCTTGCTGCCGTTCTGGGCTGTTAGCGGTTTGATCACCGGCATGGCGGGCGCTTTCTATGCGCTGCAGCAGGGCACTCTAACTGTTGACGCTGCTTTCAACCTAAAGTTCAGCCTCGATGCTGCAATCACTTCTGTGATTGGTGGTTTGGGCACTGTTGCCGGCCCGATTATCGGCTCGATTGTGGTCTATTACGTTCGTGATTTTGCTGCAGACCTCGCTAACTGGGCTTTGGTTATCGAAGCTGTCATCGTGGTTCTTGTTGTTCGCTTCTTTCCACGCGGCATCATGGGCTTTCTTTATAAGCTGCGCACCATGATTGAGGCCTGGGCGCACAGCGAGGATTAACTGTATTTTCGCACTTGAAAAAAGACCGGTCTCTGGATCGGTCTTTTTTCATTCTTGGACATTGTGAAATCAAAAGTGTTCAGTTATACTAAACACACGCAAACTGTTGACAAAGGAGTCATCATGTCAATTTCGGCACTTCAAAACTGGGTTAATGACATTGAAAAGCTTGTGAAACCGGCAAAGGTTCAGTGGATTACCGGTGAAAAGGCAGAGATCAACCAAATCATTGACGGTCTAGTCAAGAACCGCACACTCATCGCGCTAAACCCTGAGTTGCGACCAAATAGTTTTCTAGCGCGCACAGATCCGCGCGACGTCGCCCGCGTCGAAGAGCGCACATTCATCTGCTCTGAAAACAAAGAGGATGCTGGCCCAACCAATAACTGGATGCAGCCAGACCAGATGCGAGTCGAACTCAAGAAGCTTTTTGCGGGCTCTATGGAGGGCCGCACGATGTACGTGATTCCTTTCTCGATGGGTCCGATTGATTCTGCTCAGGCTCGTTTCGGCGTTGAAATCACCGACTCACCTTATGTGGTTGCCTCGATGGCGGTTATGACCACAGTGTCTTCAAAGGTGAAGCACCTCATCGAACAAGGCGCCGACTGGGTGCCTGCCGTTCACTCGGTTGGGGTTCCGTTGAACGAAGACAACGCCTGGACTGCCAGCCAAACCTGGCCATGCAACCCAGAGCAAATCAAAGTCGTGCATTTTCCGGAGTCTCGTGAAATTTGGAGCTTCGGTTCGGGTTACGGCGGCAACTCACTGTTGGGCAAAAAAGCGATGGCACTTCGCATCGGTTCGGTTCAGGCCCGCGACCAGGGATGGCTAGCCGAGCACATGCTAATCATGCGAGTAACCGCGCCTACCGGAAAGAAATACACTTTCACAGCGGCTTTTCCGTCGGCATGTGGCAAAACCAACTTTGCTATGTTGCAGCCAAACCTCGAGGGTTACAAGGTTGAAACCATCGGCGATGACATCGCCTGGATTGCTCCAAACAAAGATGGCAAGTTGGTAGCGATTAACCCAGAGATGGGATTCTTTGGTGTTGCGCCCGGAACAAGCTCAAAGACCAACAAGAACGCTATTGATGCGATTCGCTCAAACACCATTTTCACTAACGTCGCTCTCACCGACGAGGGCGATGTGTGGTGGGAAGGTCTCACCGATGAAGCGCCGGCACACCTGATTGACTGGCGAGGCAAAGACTGGACGCCAGCTTCAGAAGGCCCAGCGGCGCACCCAAACTCGCGCTTTTGCGTGCCAATCTCTAACTGCCTCACTGCGCCTGCAGACTGGAACCGAAACGAAGGTTTCGAGATTGACGCGATTCTTTTCGGTGGCCGCCGCGCTAGCAATGTGCCTCTGGTCACTCAGGCAAAGAGCTGGGCACACGGTGTCTTTATGGGCTCAACGATTGCTTCTGAACAGACTGCAGCTGCTGAAGGGCCAGTAGGCGTTCTGCGCCGCGACCCGTTTGCGATGTTGCCTTTCTGTGGCTACAACATGGCAGATTACTGGGCTCACTGGCTAGAGATCGGCGATGAGCTAACCGAAGAAAATCGCCCTGAAATCTTTCAGGTCAACTGGTTCAGAAAAGATTCAAAGGGTCGATACATTTGGCCTGGCTTCGCCGACAACACTCGTGTCGTTGAGTGGATTATCAACCGTATCGAGGGCAAAGCAAAAGGTGTGCAAACACCAATCGGTATCACCCCAGCAAAGGGCGAGATGAACCTAGAGGGTGTATCGGTTTCGCCAAAGAGCCTAAAAGAGCTGTTCGAGGTGAACGCGGGTTCTTGGCTCGCCGAGACCGACATGATCTCGAGCTACTACGAGTCTTTTGGCGCTCACGTTCCAGCCGCTCTCAACGCAGAGCTAGAGTCGCTAAAACAGAGACTGTTAGCAGCTAAATAATCAGGCAAAAAAAGTTGGCCCCCAGTTCATTCTGGGGGCCAACTTATTGTTTGCGAGAACTTAGTTTGAAACCAAGTTCACGGTTGCGCGATCAAAAGCTGCCTGCAATTCATTCGCGCCCTTTGCGGTTGCTGCCACAAAGTAGTCTGGTCGAACCACTAGGTGGCTGACGTTCTTCTTGGCAAACCAGTCGCTGTAGGTGCCATTGATGTCGATGACATCGGCGCCTGAGCCACGTGGTCCAACGGTTAGGGTTGCGCCGCCAACTTTGGCTAGCTTTGCCTTTTGTGCGTCGGTGAGTGATTCACCGGCGTGATTGGCGTCGGTTAGAACGAACCACTCGCGACCGACAACCTCGTCAAAGCGACCGGTGCGGCCCTTGTAGGCGACGGTTCCCTGAATCGATGGGATGCCCGCGTTTGAGTCGGTGGTGTCCCAGGTTCCGTCGCCGAGCAGAGCTGCGTGTGGGTCGGTAGGGCCGTTCTCAAGAGTCGCTTGGTATTCAGCGATCATCTTTGCGTCACGCTCTGCGGCTTCTGCCTCGTCGGTGACACAAATGACGCGACCGAGGTTGACCGAGAAGTTGATGTACCACTTGGCGTTCTCGCGACGCTCGTTTGACCAGTCGGTTAGGAGGGCATCGCCCGACTTGCCCTTCAAGACAAGGTCGAGGCGCCATACCAAGTTATAGACGTCGCGGAACGCGGCGCACATGCCTTCACCAGCGAACGGTGGCATCAGGTGAGCTGCGTCACCAACGAGCATGGTGTGGGCGCTGCGCCAGTTCTCGAGGTATTTGCCCTGAAAGCGCCATGCAACCGAGCGGTCCATCTTTGAGTTCTGTGGAGTCAAGCCGAATGGCTCAAGCAGAGGCCAAACGTTTTCTGGCTTAGCGAGCTCTTGTGGGTTCTCGCCAGGCAAGACCATGAACTCCCAGCGACGACGACCAGGGCCACCAGGAACCACGGTGGTAGGGCGGGCTGGGTCACAGATTTGGTAGTGGGCTGTCCAGTAATTAGGCATCTCGTCTGGGGTCATGTCGACCACGATCCAGTCGTAATAGAACTGAAGGTCGGTGAACTCGTATCCGATTGAGCGGCGAACAAAGCTGTTAGCGCCGTCTGAACCGATGCCGAAACGTGCGTTGATCTTGCCCTCGATGCCGCCTTCAACAGCAACGGTGATGATGCCTTCTTGGCGAACCTGGTGGTAGCTAACCTCTACGCCGGCTGAAGTCTCAACATAGCTGTCAACCTCGTAGCCCTGAAGGGTGGTCACGTTTGGCAATGAAGCGATGATGCCGCGAAGACGCTCTTCTAGCTCAGGCTGGCTGAACCAGTAGCGGTTGCGCCAACCATCATTCGCAGTTGACTTCCAGTCAACTTCAAGAAGAATTTCTTTGTTCTTGTTGATCCAGAAGTAGTGGTCATCGTGGTAGTCGATGGTTGGGTCGTTGTCTGGGTTGATGCCGAGGCTCGAAAGAATGCGAGCAATCTCGTGGTCGAAGGTAACAGCGCGTGGCAGCGGATACGGGGTTGGCCAGCGGTCAAGACCTACTACCTTGTAACCTTTTTGACCTAGCAGAATGCTGGCTAGCAGACCGGCTGGGCCTAGACCAACTACAACAACATCGGCTTCGTGAATCTGTGGGTTCGTCATTGAAATCTCCCAAAAGTGAACGAGCGTTCATTATTGAACGTATGTACACTTTATAGGAATCAAAAAGGTGAATGTCAATTCATATTTGTCTCGTATCCAAATCGTTAGAAAGCGCGAGGGCAGAGTTTTTGGCATATAGTGATTCGAAGAAGGAGGCATCGCGATGACAGCAACCGAGACTGCGCCGCAGGGGCGACGCGCTAAACGCGCCGAAGCAACGCGCAAGAACCTGCTAATCGCAGCGCGTGAGCTGATGGCCTCTGGTGGCCCAGATTCGATCACGATTCAGTCGATCACCAAAGCCGCTGACATCGGCCAGGGCACCTTCTATAACTATTTCGCTAATCGAGACGAAGTAATCGACGCAGTTATTCTCGACGAGGTTGAGTCATTGGGTAACCGCCTTGACCGTCTAACCGCGGGCATGTCTGACGCGGCCGAAATCTATGCTTTCTCGCTAAGGCACCTAATGCACACAGCAGTCACCGACCCGGTTTGGGGTTGGCTTGTGGTTCGCATGGGCATTGCCCAGCAAGGGTTGCTCAGCCAGCTTGGCCCTCGTGCGGCGCGCGACATAAAGATCGGCATCGACTCTGGCCGCTTCAAAGTTGCCGACCTCGAAGTAGCAACAGCAATGACCTTCGGCTCACTGTTGGCAGTTATGCGTGCGTACCTGCGCAGCGAAACAAAAGCTGACCCGAGCGAGATCTATGCAGAGAACCTGCTTCGCATGGTTGGCCTCAGCGCCGAAGAGGCTCACGCCATCTCGATTCGCACACTGCCTGAGCTGCCGGCGCAAGAGGGCTAGCATCCACGAATAAAAACTGGCTTGTTCACGTTTTGCTAACGAAACGAAAACTGCGCCGAAAACCACTTGCACTGTTTTGAGTGTTCAGTATCATTGAACAGTAACCTCTGGTGAGAACTCGCCAAAGGTGATTTCAATGGTGAAAGGAAACTCATGGCGCTTGAGATTGATGCTGCTGGCATTGCCACTGTGCAGATCGTCGGACCAGACAAAAACCTTTTGAACCCATCGGTCATGCAAGCGGTAGCAGCTGACCTAAAGGCAGCCGACAGCGACGAAGCAGTCAAAGCCATTCTGATCACCGGCGCCGGAGACTTCTTTTGCGGCGGCCTTGACCTCGCAGGCATTCGTGCTGGCGGCGACCCGCTCGAATACGCAGCAAACCTCGCAGAACTTCTAAAGGTTTTTCCGAACCTTTCGAAGCCAATCGCAGCAGCCGTCAACGGCGACGCTGTTGCATCGGGCTCATCAATCGTTGCCGCTTGTGACTTTGCCGTTTCAACCCCTGAAGCCAAAATCGGCAGCTACGAAGTGGCTGTTGGTGTTTGGCCGATGGTGGCCCAGGTTCCGCTAATCAAGCGACTCGGCGCCCGCGCCGCCATGGAGAATATCGGTTCGGGCAACCCGTTCACAGCCCAGCGCGCCCAAGAGGTTGGCCTGGTCAACGAGGTTGCCGAAGCGCCGAACCTCATCGCTGCAACAAAAACTTGGCTCGGATACGCGACCCGCGGTGGCGCTGCCAACGCAGGGCGAATCACTTATTACCAGCTCGCCGAAATGACCTACGACGCTGCCCTCGACGCTGCCCTCGACAAGTTCGCGGCACAGTTTAGAAAGTAAGCAAATGGCACTGGTTCGACTAGTCGACATCGACGAGCTTGAGGGGGCTCCTCGAGCCGTTGCCGATTCTGGCAACGCTCAATACGGTCAACTTCTCAACACTTGGCGAGCGATTATGAACCGCCCTGAGATGTTCGAAACCTACCTGCCGTTCCTGCGAAAGGTTGCTGGCCCTGGAGTTCTCGACCAGAAACTAAAAGACCTATGCGCCCTTTATGTCGGTGTTCTCAATCACTGTCGTTACACCGCGTCGCACCGCAGCACATCCGCTCTAAAAAATGGAGTCGATGAAACCACTCTCGTGCAGGCAGCGATCGGTGACTGGGCGAGCTTTGACGAGAGAACTCGCATCGCTCTCGAGTTCACCAAAGAGCTGACTTTGAACCCAGCCGAGCTGGAATACAGCGACCTGCCGCAGGCGGTTGCCTCTGAAGTGTTGGCTAGTTTGAAAAACAACTTTTCAGACGCCGAAATAGTAGACCTCGCGATGACAGTCGCAATGTGGAACGCACTGGCGCGTTTTCACCGGGTAATGGGCTTCGAGCTAGATATGCCTGAAGCGCCGAAAGGAGTAAACCCCAAATGACAACTGCAACTCGCGGCACCATGGGTGTCGACTGGGAAGAACGTATCAACTTTGAGCGCTTGCGTAACGAGCGTTTGGCTCGCCTGCGCGCCGAACTTGAAAAGTCAGACCTCGGTGCTTTGCTCGCCTTTGACTTTGCCAACATTCGCTACATGACCTCAACCCACATCGGCACTTGGGCCATGGACAAACTGATTCGCTTTGCGCTGATCACTCGCAACAGCGACCCAATCATCTGGGATTTCGGTTCAGCGGCTAAGCACCACTCGCTGTTCAACCCGTGGCTCGACCACACTCACACCGAGCAAGACGCTGACCCGCACGCTCCTCACCACGGCGCAACTCGCCCTCGTCTCGAGAGCGGTTCGCGCGCCGGCATTTCAACTCTTCGCGGCGCTTTCCCTCCGGGCGCAGGTATCGCCGAGGGCGTAGCGGCAAAGGTTAAGCGCGAGCTTGAGAAGTTCGGCGTAGCCAACGAGCCTTTGGGTGTTGACCTTATCGAGTTGCCGATTTTGTTTGCCCTGCAGGCAGAAGGCATTTCGGTTGTTGACGGTCAGCAGACTTTCTTGGCTGCTCGCCGCATCAAGACCAGCGATGAGGTGGCACTGCTAACCAACGCTGCTTCAATGGTTGATGCTGCCTATGAGAATCTGTATGAGTTCTTGCGCCCAGGCGTCAAAGAGAACGAATGCGTCGGCCTAGTTGCCAAGACCCTTTATGACCTCGGCTCAGAATATGTTGAGGGCGTCAACGCAATCTCGGGTGAGCGTTGCTCGCCGCACCCACACGTTTATTCTGACCGCTTGATTCGCCCTGGCGACCCTGCGTTCTTTGATATTTTGCACAGCTTCAACGGCTATCGCACCTGTTACTACCGCACCTTCGCGGTGGGCTCGGCCAGCCCAGGTCAGATCGACGCCTACAAGCGCGCTCGTGAATACATGGACCTCGCAATCGCTTTGGTCAAGCCAGGTGCAACCACAGCCGACATCGTTGCTGTTTGGCCGACCGCGCAAGAGTTCGGCTTCAAAGACGAAGAGGCGGCATTCGCCCTGCAGTATGGCCACGGCGTCGGTTTGTCGATTTGGGAGAAACCAATCTTCTCGCGCCTGGTCTCGTTTGAGAACCCAGAGGTGCTCGAAGAGGGCATGGTCTTTGCACTCGAAACCTATTGGCCATCGGCAGATGGCATCGGTGCGGCTCGCATCGAAGAAGAGGTCGTTGTTACCGCAACAGGCTGCGAAGTCATCACGAAGTTCCCTGCAGAAACTTTGATGATTGCTGGCGGAAACCGCTACTACAGCTTCGATGGACCGCTAACCAAGATTCGCAGTTCGCAGTCGCACCTCAACACTCCGGCTGGTCGAGGCGAACTAAACGGCTAGGCGTTAGGGGTCTCAAAGACCTCAGGGTGTTGGGCTAGCAGTAGGCGAGTGCGGCGAATGTGCCCAGCGATGATTCGCTCGGCGTCTTCTGAATCACGTCTTGTGATCGCCTCGACCAAAAGCTTGTGCTCAAGGTGGGTTACATCTAGACCAGGGCTACCGGCGATTTTTGCATAAGCTCGGCGATAGTGCTGTGTGGTGTTCCAAAGGCGCTCAATGATTTCTTTGAGCGTGGTGTTTGGCGCCCCCGCATAGCTGAGCATGTGAAACTCGCGGTCGAGGCGCATAAAGCTTGCCACCTCGCGGTTTGCCTGGATCTCTTCGGCGAGAGCATCCAATCTTTTCACCTGTTCGGCGCTGAGATTGGGCAGACTTTCACGCAGCAAAAGCGGTTCAAGCCGCTCGCGAATCTCGTATTGCTCAAGGCATTCTTCGCGAGTGAGGCTCGCCACCCAAGCACCCTGATTTGAGACCACCTGAACCAGGCCGTCGGTTTCAAGAATTCGCAAAGCCTCACGCACAGGAATGCGGCTAGCTTGATATTCATCTGCCAGCTCTTCTTGGCGAATGCGTTCGCCAGGCAGCCAGTCGCCGGCCAAAATCTTGGCGCGCAGCTGATCTGCGATGCGGTGGCTTGCGACGGTAGGTGAGGTCATGGCTTCTTCGGTTGGTGTTGCAGGCGTTGGGTTGCCTGGTTTATGCGGGTCAAGCGATGGCTAGTTCGCCGGATTCGCTGGATGCCACAAAAGTCTAGTAGCTGTGCGCTCGTAGGCCTTGCCGCCAGGGTAGCTCACGAGTTCGAACTGCATTCCCCAAGGGCTTAAGAAATAGAGCCAACGTTGGCCTTCAGACGCGCCCGAGCTGGCAGTGGGGGTGCTCAACATTTTCACATTGTGACGCTCGAGGTGGGCGACGGCGGCATCCATGTCTTCGACATAAAAGGCGATGTGGTGCCCGCCGATGTCACTGTTTTTTGGCTGGTTCGGGTTTTGGTCGGGCGACTCGTATTCAAAGACCTCAAAGTTTGGCCCGAATTGGCAGCGATAAAAACGCAGCTCTTTGAGAACCGAGCGCGGGTGAATGTTGAGGTGTTCAGCGAACCAGTTGTCGTCTTTTACCCAAGGTCCGAGGCTATAGATGAACTCTGCGCCGATCACGTTGGTGAAAAAATCGTGGGCCTGCTCGATGTCGGGAACGGTGAAACCGATGTGCTCGGCACCTTTTAATCCTGGGATGCCCTTCGGCTGCGTCTGCTCGTTCATAAAAATAATGTATCCACTATTTGGCTAAAAAGCGATAAAGACTTGATAACAAATAGTTTTTGTGGGCATAATGTATACATTTCTAGCATTACACTGAAAAAATCAACGAACACTTACAAAGGAGCAAGTGCCCGTGCCTACGATCAAAAAGCTTGAAGCCGGTTCACCTTGGGTCTACCTAAGCACCACCGCTGCTGACTATAAAAAGGCTGACCCGAAGTTGCTTGCCACCATGCTCGGTCAGATGCATTTGATTCGCGCATTCGAAGAATCAGTGCTTGAGCTCGCCGGTGAAGGTTTGGTCCACGGCCCAGCTCACTCAAGCATCGGTCAAGAGGGTGGCGCCGTTGGCTCGGCCGGGCACCTTCGCCCAACCGACGCTGTGAACGGAACCCACCGCGGGCACCACCAGTTTTTGGCAAAAGCCATCGCCTATGTTGCTCAGAACGGCTTGGCGCTCGACAAACTTGTTGAACAGCCAACCCAAGACCTACTAACTCGCACTCTCGCCGAAATTCTTGGCCTCGAGCCGGGCTTCTCGCACGGTCGCGGTGGCTCGATGCACCTTCAGTGGCTAGAGGCTGGCGCACTTGGCACCAACGCTATCGTTGGCGGTGGCGTTCCACTCGGTGCTGGCAACGCCTGGGCTCAGCGCCAAGCAAAGACCACAGACTTGACCGTGACCTACTTTGGCGACGGCGCAACTAACATCGGCTCGGTTCTTGAAACTATGAACTTGGCTGCTGCATGGAGCCTGCCGCTGTGCTTCTTTATCGAGAACAACCTCTATGCGGTTTCGACCAACGTCAACGAAGTAACCCATGAGCCGCGCCTTTCGGCTCGCGCGCTCGGCTTCAACTTTCCGTCATGGCGCGTTGACGGCATGGACCCTCTAGCAGTTCACCTTGCCATGCAAGAAGCCAGCGAATACATGCGCTCTGGCAAAGGCCCTGCACTTATCGAGGCTGAGGTCTATCGCTTCTTTCACCAAAATGGTCCATACCCTGGCAGTGCTTTTGGTTATCGCGATAAGGCCGAAGAAGCCGCTTGGCGAAAGCGTGACCCGCTAGACCGACTAGCCAACGAAATGAAGAAGCTTGCGCTAATCGACGACGAAACCATCGCTGCTGTTCGCGCTCAGGCGCAAGCCGCAATGAAGATCGCCGTGGATGTCGTTGTCGAAGCCGACCCAAACGGCGCCGCGGGCACCCGACGCATCAAGCCAGAACTTTGGCCTAACCCGAACTTTGTTGACACCGGCATTCGCGGCGACGCGAGTGAGCTCGCTGGTGCGCGCACCCTTGAAGCCGAGGCTGTTACCGGCGCAAAGACTGAAGTCAAGTTTGTTGACGCAGTGGCTGCCGTGATGGAGCGCAACATGGAACTCTCAGAGCAGATCGTTGAGATGGGTGAAGACATTCACCGCCTCAAGGGTGGCACCAACGGCGCAACCAAGGGTCTTGCTGCAAGATTCCCTGACCGCACACTTGGCACACCGATTAGCGAGAACGCATTCGCCGGCCTTGCCTGTGGCATCGCAACTGACGGTCGCTACCGCCCAGTTGTTGAGTTCATGTATCCAGACTTTGTTTGGGTTGCTGCTGACCAAGTCTTTAACCAGATCGGCAAGGCTCGCCACATGTTTGGCGGCACCAACCCGGTTCCGCTAGTGCTTCGCACCAAGGTTGCGATGGGTTCGGGCTATGGCTCGCAGCACCTGATGGATCCAGCCGGAATCTTTGCGACCAACCCGGGTTGGCGCATCGTCGCAGCATCGACTCCGCACGACTACGTCGGTTTGATGAACGCCGCACTGAAACTCGATGACCCAGTTTTGGTCATTGAGCACATCGACCTTTATGGCACGAGCGGTGAGATTCCAGAGGGTGACCTTGATTACCAAATTGAATTTGGCAAAGCCAAGGTTCGTCGTGCAGGCAAGGCCGTAACCGTTCTTACCTATCTATCTATGGTTGGCCACAGCCTAGAGGCAGCCGAGCAAACCGGCATCGACGCAGAAGTCATCGACCTTCGTTGGCTCGACCGCGCCAGCCTCGACTGGAACACCATCGGCGAGTCAATCAAAAAGACCAACAGCGTTCTGATCGTTGAGCAGGGCGCGCGCGGCACCAGCTATGGTGCTTGGCTTGCAGACGAAATTCAGCGTCGATACTTTGACTATCTCGACCAGCCAATCGAACGCGTCACCGGTGGCGAAGCCGCACCAAGCATCTCAAAGGTGCTCGAGCGCGCAGCCATCGCTAAGACCGAAGAAGTAGTCGCTGGCTTGAACAAGGTCATCGCAGGCCGCGGAGGTGCTCGCTAATGGCTACCATCGTCAGAATGCCGAGCGTTCTCGCTGGCGCTAGCGAAGCAGCAATCAATAAGTGGCTCATCGCCGAAGGCGCAGCCATAACCGTTGGTGCTCCATTGGTTGAGCTTGAGACCGAAAAGGCTGTTGTTGAATACAACGCCGAAGTCGCAGGCACCTTGGGCAAATACCTTCTCGCAGAGGGCAAGTCGGCAAAAATCGGCGACCCAATCTGCGTCGTTCTCGCTGCCGGCGAAGATGCCAGCGCAGTGGATGCCGCGCTCGCCGAGCTCGGTGGGTCGGCTGCTCCGGCCGCTGAACCTGTCGCAGCGCCAGTCGTAGCTCCTGTCGCAGCGCCTGTTGCCGTTCCAGTCGCCGCACCGGCTGTTGAGGTTGTGGCGGCACCAGTGCCTGCACCGGTTGCTGCACCAGTCGCGGCGCCGCAGGCATCCGCTCTAAATAGCGATGCGAGTGGTCGCATCTTTGCGTCACCGCTTGCTCGCAAGATTGCGCGTGAGCAGGGCCTCGACCTCGCGACTCTCGCAGGCACCGGGCCTCAGGGTCGCATTGTGCGTGCCGACGTCGAAGCAGCCATTGCTGCCAAGCCCGCTCAGGTAGCGGCTACGGCAGTCGCACCAGTTGGCGCGGGTCGCCCGAACGTGGTTACTGAGATTCCTCTAACCGGAATGCGCAAGGCAATCGCCCGTCGTTTGCTTGAGAGCAAGCAGACGATTCCGCACTTCTATCTAACGGCAGAGTGCAACGTTGACAAGTTGTTGGCGCTTCGTGAGCAGATCAACTCGGGTGGTGGCGCCAAGATTTCGGTCAACGATTTCGTGGTGCTGGCTGTTGCCAAGGCCTTCGTCGATGTTCCTGAGGCTAACGTCACCTGGGGCGACAACGTTATCTATCGACACTCGAACGTCGACATTTCGGTTGCCGTTTCGACCGAGGGCGGTTTGGTCACCCCTGTGCTTCGCGATGCTGCAAACAAGACACTTTCGGGCATCTCTGCTGAAGTGCGCGAACTTGCCGAGCGTGGTCGCAACAAGCGTCTGCGCCAAGATGAACTCGAGGGCGGTTCGTTCTCGATTTCTAACCTCGGCATGTATGACACTCTTGAGTTCGCAGCGATTATCAACCCACCTCAATCGGGCATTCTCGCGGTGGGCGCAGCCAAAGACCAGGCCGTTGTTGTGAACGGTGAACTGCGAGTGGCTAAAGTGATGCGTGTAACGCTATCGGCAGACCACCGTGCGGTTGACGGAGCACTAGCGGCCCAGTGGCTAGCCGCGTTCGTCAAGCGCATCGAAAACCCTGTAACTTCACTGATCTAATTTCGAAAAGAGTCAAAATGCAAAAAGTCGGTTGGATCGGCGCAGGCAAAATGGGCGAGGCTATGGTCGAACGCCTTTTGGCAGCAAACATCGAAGTGGATGTTTGGAACCGCTCACCTGAAAAATGCGACGCACTTGTGGCGGCCGGCGCCAAACTGGCTTCGACACCAGCAGCTGCCGCTAGCAATGAGGTGGTTTTCAGCATCGTGCTCGACGATAAAGCTCTGGAATCACTGCACCGTTCAGAAACTGGTGTGCTTGCCGGTTCGGCAAAGGTCTGGGTTGACTGCTCGAGTGTTTCACCAGAAGCAGCCAAGCGTGCTGCTGAGGCTGCTGCGGCCAAGGGCGTTCAGTTTATTAACGCGCCGGTCAGCGGCAACCCAACTGTGGTGCGAAACGGCAAGTTGATCTTTGCTGTCTCTGGCGACGCAGCCGGCATTGAGTCGGCTCGACCATTCTTCGACGCTATTGGTCGCGCAGTTCACGTGGTTGGTGATGCTCAGCAGGCTTCTGTAGTGAAGATCGCAACCAACGCACTGCTCGGTGTGCTGATGGAGACCCTGAGCGAAGTCACCGTCTTGGGCGAATCGGCGGGAGTCAAACGTTCTGCACTGCTCAGCTTTATTAACGACAGCGCTGTTGGTTCACCCTTCAGCAACTACAAGACCCCCGCCCTGGTGAAGTTAGACATGACACCTACATTCACCAATGAAGCCTCGACAAAAGATCTCTCGCTAGCTCTCAGCCTTGCTGAGCAGGGTGGCGTTTCGCTGCCGCTAGTTGGCGCTGCACGTGAAAGATATGCGAAGTTAGTTGAATCAGGTGTTGGCTCAGGGCTCGACATCGCAGCAACCATTTTGCAGGTAGCCCTCGAATCAAACATCACCCTTGAATCAGAACTGGAATAAAGAATGAACGCGACGCGCGAAGCCGCTTTGCTGGCAAAGGTGCCAACTCAGCTTTACATCAACGGCGAATGGGTTAACGGTTCGACCGGTGCAACCATCGACGTGCTCGACCCAGCCACTGGCGAAGTTTTAGCCAAGATTGCCGATGCCACCGTTGAAGATGGCAAGGCTGCAATGGATGCTGCCGCTGCTGTTCAAGAGGAGTGGGCGAAGACCCCGCCTCGTGTTCGTGGCGAATTGCTTCGCAAGGCATTCGAGCGAGTGCAAGAACTAAAAGATGACTTTGCGCTTTTGATGACCCTTGAAATGGGAAAGCCGCTTGCCGAGGCCGTTGGTGAAGTTAACTATGGCAGCGAGTTTTTGCGCTGGTTCAGCGAAGAGGCTGTGCGCATCACGGGTCGTTACGGTTCAAACCCTGAGGGCACCGGTCGCGCAATCGTTTCTTATGCACCGGTAGGCCCTTGCTACCTAATCACCCCGTGGAACTTTCCGCTTGCAATGGCTACTCGCAAGATTGGCCCGGCGCTTGCCGCGGGTTGCACCATGGTGGTCAAGCCAGCAACGCTAACCCCGCTCACCACGCTGTATTTCGTCAAGATTCTTGAAGAAGTTGGTGTGCCGAAGGGTGTTGTGAACGTCATCACAACCAGCAAGTCATCGGCTGTTTCAGCGCCGATCATTGCCGACAAGCGTCTGCGCAAACTTTCGTTCACCGGCTCAACTTCGGTTGGTATTGCTCTGATGAAGCAGGCTGCCGAGAACGTGCTTCGCACCTCGATGGAACTCGGCGGCAACGCCCCGTTTGTTGTTTTCGAGGATGCTGACCTAGACAAGGCAGTTGAAGGCGCGCTCGCCGCCAAGTTCAGAAACATTGGTCAGGCTTGCACCGCTGCCAACCGTTTCATTGTGCACGCAGACGTCGCTGACGAGTTCGCGGCTAAGGTCACCGCTCGAGTAAAGGCTATGAAGATTGGTCGAGGCACCGAAGAGGGTGTTGCGATCGGCCCGCTAATCGATTCGGCCGCCGTGAACAAAGCCAAGTCGCTTGTTGAAGAAGCCGTGAGCCGCGGTGCTACCGTAACCACTGGTGGCAACGAAATCGCTGGTGCCGGCACTTTCTTTGAGCCAACCGTTGTCACCAACGTTCAGCCTGGCAGCGAGATTCTGACCGAAGAGATTTTTGGCCCAGTGCTTTCAATCGTCAAGTTCAACACCGAAGACGAGGCCGTGGCAATCGCCAACGACACCGAATACGGTTTGGCTAGCTATGTCTTCACCCAAGACCTCGCTCGTGGCCAGCGTCTTATCGAAAGCCTCAAGACCGGCATGATGGGTCTGAACGTCGGCGTAATGTCGAACGCATCGGCACCGTTCGGTGGCGTCAAGATGTCGGGTCTCGGTCGCGAGGGCGGCGCCGAAGGTATTTTTGAATACCTCAGCACCAAATACACGATGACGCCTAACCCCTTCGCTTGAATTGACTTCGTGGATAAACGACCAGCACTAACCCGCTCCAAGTTTTGGGCGTTAGCCCTTGCCATGGTTGCCGGGTTTTGCGCATTGACGCTTGCAGCCTCGGCAGGTTCAGCTGGCGCCGCAACTCCAAGTGCCACCTCAAGCCCATCGGCCACCTCAAGCCCATCGGCCACCTCAAGCCCATCGGCCACGCCAACTGAGAGCCCGACGTCGAGCCCGACAGCTTCGCCGGGGGCATCCGCTTCGCCATTTGATGTTGACTCTGCGAGTTCGCTAACTGTTGTCGTGAACAAGATTCGCCCACTCAAGCCGGTGAAATATCA
>Ga0228701_1000578_pt1 | contig 29507 bp, 14 predicted proteins | sample McNCre117_Aug_MG_2_FD_178017 | JGI IMG/M metagenome (GOLD analysis project Ga0228701, IMG submission 178017) | Freshwater microbial communities from McNutts Creek, Athens, Georgia, United States - 11-17_Aug_MG | ecosystem: Environmental > Aquatic > Freshwater > Creek | place: USA: Georgia... | reverse complement strand
CAGTCCGAAATAAAGGTAAGACTGTTATGCAAAGGCCGTGCCAGGCTGTTTTGAAACCTATGTGATTAAATTTATGTGTGTCACGGGCCTGCCAGTGGCAGTTTCTCGACGTTGCGACGAGTTACCGACAGGCTTTTTAGAGGCTTTTTGGGTGTCAGGCTTCACGGGTTTGGGCGAGAAACCGCCGCAAAAACGCCCGTCCGTACGCAGCACCTCCAAGGAGGGAACCACCTTCGAACGAAAGCCCATGAGCTTGCAGCCATAAGGCATACGCACATCCCACGTGACCGCCATGTAGCGGCACTCCCAGCAGTTGGGGCCCTTAGGTAAGGGGGTGGGACGGGTGGCTGCCATTAACCGCCCAAGAGTTTGAGCACCGACTGCTGGCTGGTGTTGGCTTGTGCCAGCACCGCCGTTGCGGCTTGCTGCATGATTTGTGTCTTGGCCAACTCAGTAGATGCGGCAGCGTAATCTGCATCCTCAATGTGGCTGCGAGATTCAGACAAGTTCATCGACACGTTGGTCAAGTTAGAGATCACGTGGTCAAGTCGGTTCATCACGGCACCCATGGTGGCACGTGTGGCGTTGACGCGGTCCATGACCAAATCCAACTTGGCCAAGACAGCGGTCGCGCCATCCCCCGTGTTGATGCGAGCAGAACGAGACTCAACGTTCAAGTCCACATCACCTGTGATTTCACTGGTGATAGAGCCGTTCTTGCCGAAGTCAGCCAAATCGATGGTGACCACTTGGTTGGCGCTCGCCCCCACTTGGAAAGAGAGTCGGCCGACACGTGGAGGGTCCATCGCTTCGCTGGACTGGCCGCCGTAGCTGCCAACTTGGAAGCCCAAGGCAGAGAAGTTGCTCTTGGTACCCAAACCGTCAATGCCTGTGGTGACCGTGAACGGCTTGCCTGTGGCTTTGAGTTTTTGCAATTGGTCTGAGGGTGGTGCACCTTCGGGTGCAGGCACGCCCATTGGCAACAAAGCAGGGTCAGAGACCAAGCGAACGGTGCCGTACAAAGTTTTGGCGGTAGACGAAGTATCTGTTGCACCATGAATGGCTGTGACATCGTTTTTGCCGACGCCATTGGGCGTTGTGGTGGCAATATCAACTTTGGTCGTCGTGGCCGACCCCGATGGGATTGAGACAGAAGCCCCAGAAATATCAAAACCAGAGCCTGCCACACGCGAAGTCAAGGTGATGACACCAGTGGTGTCGTCAAGCACGACCATCAGGTTTTTGGTCAACTTACCTGTGTCAATCGCTGTTTGAATTGCTGATTGCAACTCATAGGCAGCGGTATGTGAACCGTCGGCATCTGTGCTGATATCCACACCGTTGATGTTGACGTGAATGATTTCACCCGCCGCGGCTGTGGTTTGCGACAACGCAATGGTGGAGACCTGTTGTGTCGCCCCCCCTTTGTCCAAACCAAAACTGGCCGCAGACAAGCCTTCTTTGTCAGAGTCAAACCAGACCGACAAATTGCGCCCATCCGATGACAAGGTCAAAGCGCCCTGATCGTTCACAGAAGCGGTCACACCGTGTTGGCCTGTGCGTTGGTTGATGGCATTCATCACGTTGGTCAAACGTGTTTCTTTGGTGTCGTTGGGGTCAAGGAAGACCGACACCTTGGTACCGTTGACATACAAAGCGTATTGGTCTGCCTTGGCAGGTGATTTGATGTCGGTGTACACACCGCCAGAAATCACCGAATTGGGGTACGCACGTACACCTGTATCGGCCGATTGTGAGTTGATCGCGTTGGCCACCGCAAGCGCACTGGCTGTGGGATCGCTGCTGGTAGATGCCTTGCTCGACAAGAGGTCATCTGCTGGGGTCGTCGCACGAATTTTGACGCCGTTGATGACCAAATCGTTGTTGGTCAATGGCTTGACTTGCGCAGGCGTGTTGGCCACCGTTTCTTTGACATCCATCGATGCGCCATCCGGCTTGTCTGATGTGATGTCAAACGGAATACCTGGCACATTGGCTTTGACGACCAACTGGTCAAGCGTATCGCCGGCGGTTGCAGTCACACCCAAAACACTCGACTTGATGCTGATCGCCTTGGCCAATTCATCTCGAATGTCTTGCTGAGTCCAAGTTGTGTGTAAAGAGCTGTCCACTTTGAACTGTGTGCCAGCCACCGTCACGGTGTACTTTTCTGCTTCGGCGGCTGTCACGGTGGTGGAACCAGTGGGGAAACCGATTTTCACGGTATCCGTTTGCGCTTGACTGGCCTGAACGGGATCACGTGGTGCAGTGTTGAAGACCGACTCGTTCTTGGTGAAGTCACCGTTGATGAAGCCCGAGTGATCGATGTTGCCGCGCGATGTAATCACCACAGGCGATTGAATTTTCGACTCCAAAGAAATCGTAGATGCTTGCACACCTTCACGCATACCCACGCGTGCGCCGAAGTCGGCATCGGTGGATTCAAAACGAACTTCGATGTTGCGGCCATCGGCAGCGACCAACGTCACGCCTTGTGTATCTGTCCCTGTGTCAATCGCTTTGACACCAGTCTTATCCGAGATCATGTTGATGGCACGCACAACATTGGCACGTGTATCACGTGGGTTGTTGAACACAGAAGCGATGTCAGCGCTGGCATAACCGTTGATGAACACCACGCCTTTGACCACGCTGGTGCCGGTTTGGGCTTGGCCCGTCACGACGTTTTCGTTGACCTTGGCATACACACCGGTGCCGGGCATGCTGGTGAACGCCTCGGTGGTTGTACGCACTTGACCTGTCAGACCAGAGATGCGGGGGTCAAATGCCATTGTGGCCACATCGCCCTCTTTCGCGGCAAAGTTGACCGAAACCACAGCACTGCCGGGTTGGTAAGAAACGGTTCGACCTGTGCTTTGGTCATAGAGTGGGCTGGCTTTCAGCGCGGCAGCAATGGTGGCAGCGGCCAGCACTGGCGTTTTGTCGGCCGTGCTCAGTGTCACATTCACACCACCCACGGTGATGTTGGTAGGCAACGCGTTCAAGGCTGGCGTGCTGGTCAATGTCAGTGTTTGCACCTCGCCGGTCGTGATGCCAGAGTCTGCAGCCTTGCGGTTAATCGCAGCGGCCTTGGCAATCGCACTGCCAGCAGCGTTGTCTGCTGGAGACAGTGTGTCATCCAACGCATAAGAAGCGCCAATCGGTACTCCGTTGATGACCATGTCACCATCGCTCATAGCAGGAATGCCGCCTTGCACAGAGATTGCCACGCCCAAGGTGCGTTCAGCCAAATTGACGTTATCGCCTTGTGAGTCTTTCAATGCGTATGTCAATTTGGCCGACATCACCTCCGCATTGCGACCTTTGCTCGGGTCAAAACTCACAGAGCCATCGCTATTCCAAGTGCCCGTCAGCGCAATGGTCTCGTTCTTGTTGTTCACGAAATTGGCGACGACAGTCGCAGATGCAGGAGTGGAGCTTGTTGCAGCAATTGGGGTGACACTGACAATATTCAACGCACCGCTTTGCAAGAACTTACCGTCGTCTGGCACCCATGTTTCGGTAGTGTTTTTAACGGAGTAAAGTTCAATCGAACCCGTGACTGGCGCAGCTGTAGCGCCAGGCGTCACATCAGACATGGAGATCGCCGCAGGATCACCTTGTTGTGCATTGAACGTAATGGACAAGGTGCTGGTACTCGCATCACCCGAAATATCCGTGGTCATGTTTGAGAATGCAGTGCTTGCGCCCAACTGTGTTTTGAACTTATCAATCACATCGCCAATTGCACGGCTTTCGCCTTCATCGAAACTCACTTGGAAGTTCGAGCCATTGATGGCCAAGGTATATGTGGCTGCGGCGGTGCCTGCAATGCCAGACAAATCCAGCGTTTGCGTTTCGCCTGCGCCTTTGCCCGTCACATTGCGCTGCGTGGTGGGATCAATAAAGACCTGCCCAAATTGCGCAATGGATGTCGTTTTATAAACAGGCATCTCACCCACGCGCTCACCTGCGGTGCCGTTCAACACGGAGAACCCGTTCCACTCGGTTTGGTCTGAGATTTGAACGATTTGCTGCTTGAGCTGTTGGAATTCCAAATCCAAGTAACTGCGTTGCGCGTTGTCGTTGGTGTCGTTGACTGCCTGAACGGCCAATTCGCGCATACGTTGCAGCATGTCAGTAATTTGACCGGTCGCGCCTTCAGCGGTTTGAATCAAGTTGATGGCATCGCCCGCATTGCGAACGGCTTGGTTCAAGCTGCGGATCTGATGTGTCATACGCGTCGCGATGGCCATGCCTGCTGCGTCGTCACGGGCCGAGTTAATTCGTTTGCCGGTAGACAACTGTTGCATCGCCACGGTTTGAGCGCGCCCAGATTGGCTCAGTGCCATCTGAGAGAACAGCGCTTTGACGTTGGTATTGATAACTGCCATTTCTTTCTCCTGCCCGATTGCGGGTCAAAATCAAATTTCCAAAGAGTTAAGCAGATAGCGTGCCAACTTGTTTTCCGACATCTTTAGCCCTTCAGAAAGTTTTTTTCGGGTCGATTACCAATACCAAAGACCCGAAAGCGGCAATCAAACGCCTCAACTGGCAAAACCTTGCCGCGTTGCCGCTCGTCTTGCCACTTTCAAAAACAAAAAAGCCCGCATGAATGCGGGCCTTCTGATTGCAGCAAGGAAAAGGCTCAATCAGTGCGTGACTTGAGAGCCAACAACCATGTCCGCAAACTCAGCCAAAGCCAAACGTTCAGCAGCCAGCTCCAACTGCTCTGGATAGCGTTGCAGGCCAGCATTAGCCATACGCAAAGCGGCAGCAGGGTCCAGATTGCAACGCAAAGCACGCACCAACATCACATAAGTGAATGGTTGGACGTTGGCACCTTGCATTTCAACCAACTCTTGCAACAACTCCACAGCCGTGGGCCAATCTTGGTTCATCACAGACAACAAGCCACAAATGGCCAAGATGTCTTCACTGTGCGGATAAATTGACAAGCCTGCATCACCCAAAGCCAGCGCCATGTCGGTTTGCTCGCTGGCGACCAGCACTTGAATGGCCTCACGAATTTCTGCGGGGCTGAAACGCTTGACCAAGCCCGGCTGGAAGCCTGTGCCCAAGGCGCTTTGGTTCATGAGTTCTTGAATCAATGACATGCATTACTCCTGTTGTTAAGTTGTCTTTGCAATCACTCAAGCTAATTTCGTGCCAGACGGTTTATTGCCACACGTGCCCTTATCGCGTTGGGCTCAAATTTTGCTTACACACATGCAACGCCACATAGACATGAGCAAAAAATGACAACTCAGGAAAAGATTAATCTGGATAATCCAAGTCTGTACCAAGAATTCAAATCCTTATCAGAAAAAACCAGCAAGAAACCTCTTGTCTTATTTTTCGGAAGATCAACTTTTTCAGACAACACAAAATACTTATTTTTAGCCTGTCAACGTGCAAACCCCTCGTTTGAAATCAAGTGGTGCACCGCAGAAAAACGTCTGCACGAGAAATTGCTTCAACATGGCCTCCCTTCCTTTCTTGTGAATCAGGATTGGCGAGAAACCGTCAATTTGTTTCTAGACGCTGCTTGCGCGGTTTATTGCGAAAACCCCTATAGCGCACTATGGAGTCTTCCCTTGCTCAGAGGTTGCCTGAGTGGCGCAACCCAGATACAGCTCTGGCATGGCATTTCAGTCAAGCATCTTGATCTCATGCTGATTCCACATGAGAACTTCAATATTCTTTCCCCCGTCTTCCGAAACAATCTCATTGCGGCGACGCAAATTGATTTTTTAGCCTCCTCCTCCTCACACTTTGATGCATTCTGGGTTAAGTCATTTGGCGCTTCAAAAATCCTCAGAACAGGACAAGCTCGAAACGAGGTTTTGTTCAGAGATGCACACCATCTAGAGTTAATTGATTCGGTCTTCACGGAAAAAGAAGAAGCGATATTTAGCAAAGACTCAACGAAAGTTTTGATTGCCCCAACGTGGCAACGCGCACGTGACACATGGATTAACAGCGAAGATTTCTTAAACAAACTCAACGACATGGGTGCGAAAGAAAACATTGATTTCTTCATCAAGCAGCACCCCTTCGCTTTGTTAATGAACGATAAAAAAGCAAACCAAACTCAGCGTAAACACGTTCACATGCTTAACGCTGGCTTTGATGTTTACCCTTGGTTGCGCTTCTTCTCGGCCATGATCAGTGATTACTCATCCATCATGTTTGATTACCTAGCCACGGGAATGCCTGTTCTCACATTGGATCTAGAGGATCAAAAGAAACCTTATGAACCTGATTTCGGCCTACTACCGTCACGCGCTGGTTTGTATGCATTTACGCCGCAAACGTTCAAAGAAGTTTTCGACACCGCACTCAAGAAACACCCTAAACATGCCGATCAAAAAGAAATGATTGACTTGTTCTATGAAACCGACTTACGCGACACGAACAAATCGTTGATTCATTTTCTTGAGCAAGAAAGCTCTCGGAAAACAACAAGAGGCTATGAAGTTCACAAGCTAGGAGTGACGTCATGACAACCGTAATAACTTATGGAACTTTTGACTTGTTTCATGTAGGTCATCTTCGCTTGCTACAACGGCTGAAAATGCTGGGTGACCGTTTGGTTGTCGGTGTGTCTACTGATGATTTCAATGCGCTGAAAGGGAAAAAAACATACACCCCATTCTCAGAAAGACTCGAAATCGTCTCAAGTCTAGAGTGCGTAGATGCTGTGTTTCCAGAAGAAAGTTGGGACCAAAAAGTCCAAGACATCCAGAAGTACCAAGCAGATATCTTTGCAATGGGTGATGACTGGGCAGGAAAATTTGACTACCTGAGTCTTTATACACAAGTCTGTTATCTCCCAAGAACACCGGGCATTTCTACGACCCAAATCAAAGACGACTTAAAGCTTCAAAAATACGCGGCGACCGAACCCAAACAAGAATCGCCCACCTTGCCCAAAGCCCAATAAACTGGTTCAAATTTTGCTTTATTGAGAGTGTCGAAATCTTGGCGTCGAACCCAAGGTCGTTCACCTTCAGAGAAAAATATATGCAAAATTTGTCACAGCAAACAGCGAAAAGCTCGTCTTCTAGTTTGGAGGATGCACATCCTCCAATTACTGTGACGCAACCAAGCCTTCCGGAATTGGCTGAGTTTCTGCCCTATCTTGAAGAAATTTGGCGAAGCAAAACCTTAACCAATGGTGGGCAATTCCACCGAAAGTTTGAATCTGCATTGGCTGAATACCTTGGCGTGCCCTATGTGTCGCTATTTGCCAATGCAACAATTGCTTTACTGACTGCCTTGCAAGCATTGCGCATTCACGGAGAGGTGATTACGACCCCGTATTCATTTGTCGCAACTTCTCATGCCTTGCTATGGAACGGCATCAAGCCTATCTTTGTAGATATCGATCCAAAAACCTTCAACATATCTCCAGCGAGCATCGAAGCGGCCATCACGCCCGAGACCACCGCAATTTTGCCTGTGCATTGCTACGGTCATCCCTGCGAGGTAGATCGGATTGGTCAAATCGCCGAGAACTACAACCTCAAAGTCATTTATGACGCTGCACATGCGTTCGGTGTGCGACAAAGAAATCAAAGCGTACTCAATGCGGGTGATCTATCTATCCTGAGCTTTCATGCCACTAAGGTGTTCAACACCTTTGAAGGAGGTGCCATCATCAGCCATGACATTCGAACCAAGCAGCATATCGATCATTTGAAAAATTTTGGTTTTGTCAATGAGGTCACCGTAGTTGCAGCTGGCATTAACGGAAAAATGAGTGAATTCAATGCAGCTCTTGGGTTACTCCAACTCAATCACATTGATGACGTCTTGGCGCGTCGCCGCGTAGTGGACGAAACCTATCGCCGCGGACTGCAAGGCATCAAAGGCATTCAGATTGCAGAGACAGATCAAGACTGCGAATGGAATTGGTCTTACTTCCCCATTCGAGTCACTGACGAATTTCCAGTGACTCGCGACGTGCTTTACGACTACCTCAAAACACAAAGCGTTTGGGCGCGCCGGTACTTCTACCCGCTCATCAGCGAGTTTCCGATGTACCGAAATTTGGCATCCGCCAATCCTCAAAATTTGCCTCACGCACTTCAAGCGTCACGTGAAATCATTTGCCTGCCACAACATGCAGAACTGGACATGAAAACCGTTCACTACATCGTGGAGTGCATTCGAAAAATAGCGGATTGTGCCGCGCCATTTTCGATGGCAGCGTGACGAGGTTGATATGCATCTTGCTAAACAAGAAATCAAAGAGTCCGCTCTTTTGTTACGCACAAGTGCCGTTATTCAGCAATTAGGGCCTTTGATTCAACACATCAACGAAGTGGCACTGGATCGAATCATTCAGTCCATCGGGCTAGAGCACCTGATCACCTTGGATGCCATCATCATGGCGAGCTCCATCGACATCAAGGTGGCTACTTTCTTGCTGACACTCGGCGCTGAGAACACCGATAAACGAACCATGTATGAAGACGCATTGGCTTTGTATGCGCAACTGCACAGCACGACGTTGGATACAAGGTTTTTGGATCAACTGGTTCATCTATTTGAAAGTCATCAAAATCCATCAAACTATTTGAAACATTTGAACCAGCGGATCACTGCGGCCAACGCCATGCAACAACACGCACGGCAAGAAGCCTCTGCTTGTATTCAATCCAAACAATGGGACAAAGCGCTACACATACTGAACCCCCTTGCTGACGCTCTTGGTACTCATGCCCCCAAATGGCTATTGGCAGACTTGGCCACCTGCTTGCACATGCTGGGTCGGTATGAAGAAGCAGAAACACAAACTCAACAAGGTTTGGGCGATTGGTCTCAGAAAATTTCGCACCCCCACGCACCGCCCAATCAAGCTGAAATTCAAGCGCAATGGAACAACACCACCGATGCCCCTTTAATTAGTGTCTTGTGCATTTCATACAACCATGCCAGATACATTGAAATGGCCATTCAAGGCTTCTTACTGCAAGAAACCCAATACAAGTATGAAATCATCATTCACGATGATGCCTCCACTGATGGCACACAAGACCTCATTCTGAAATGGCAATCTCGCTATCCAGAATTGATTCGCACGGTGCTGCAAAAGGAAAACACTTTCTCCAAGGGGGCTCGCCCATTTGAGCTACTACTCAAGCAAGCCAAGGGCAAATACATTGCCATTTGCGAAGGCGATGATTACTGGCTAGAACCGAGCAAGCTACAAAAGCAAGCTGAATTCTTAGAAGCGCATCCAAATTTTTCGTGCCACGCGCACAACCACTATTTGTTTGAAGAAGCCACGCTGTCCGTCAGACCTTGGCTCACCGTTGGAAGCACACGGGTTTACTCACCCCGTGAGTTGAAGAACCTCACTCGGCTCTTATGGATTCCTACATTGATGTTCCGTAAAGCATTTGATGAGCTGCCTGAGGAGCGCAATTTTGCAGCTTCAGGTGACTTTTTCTTGACATCTTATCTCGGATACTTCGGTCACTGCATGTATGACGAAGGGTTCTTAGGCTCAGTACGCCGGATGAATCATTACAGTTTTTGGACACCGATGCCTGAACAACAAAAAGAAAAATCACGCATCAAAACACGTTTTGCACTGGTACGCCTGCATGAACGTTTGGGCGATTTTTGCGCGGCGGCTGATTTATTACAAAAAATCCACGCCTCGCCATTACCCATTGAAAACAAAAAAGAGGAAAGCCGCAAATCTTTATTATTTGCAGCTCGTCAAGTTGAACTCACTCCAAATTTAAAAAATTCTTAGCGAAAAATGTCGCTCATTGATGCTTGCTCTCCATCAGAAAAAGCGGGCGATTCAAAAACTCACCCAGCTTATCAAAGCGTTGGAGCATGTCACCTTGTGCATCAACATAAGCTAATGTCTCGGGATGGACCACCGCGATTTTTCGAATATGCCAATGATCTGATGTGTTGTGAGTTACAAAATCTATCAATTCAGACTTAAGCCCTTCTTCAAAAAGTGGCGCATGTCTGTCGCCCTTCCAGTTAAAACCCAATTGAAACCATAAAGTATTTGTTTGACTTGCTAAATGATTCAAAGCTTGAATCATTTGCAGCTTGGCCTCTTCACGAGCGAGCTCTGGGTTACCAAAATCATCCCCAAGGTGATGCAGCACATTCAAGCAAAGCATGACATCAAAATGGTCTTTTGTTTCTTGCGTGAAATCGTAGTACCTGTTCTGAATCACCATACGGTCTGACAGATTAAGAATCTGCGCGCAAGCTTGCATAAACTGTGCATGCTGAAAATTCCCCTCCACACACACAACACTTGCAGCACCTGCTTGCAGTGCAGCCAAACTGAAAAATCCGGTATTAGCACCAATGTCAAGCACGCTTTTGCCAGCAACCGGCATATGCGTTTGCATATAAGTTTGGCGCGGCGTTTCGTGCTTGCCTGCAGGTTTGTAATCAAGATCAAGCGCGTCAGTCAGCAAAGGGTGAAGAAATTGGTAATCGCTGTGTTTGCTCTGCGTTTTAATCAACTGAGTTAACTGGGCACGTTGGTCGGCGTTTAAAACTGTCATTGGTGCAAATATCTTTCAAAGTTGAATGAATCAATACGGGCGTGCAAAAACATCATGCTGCGCCAACAAGTCTGTCAATGTCTGTTGGCTCAGATTGCCCAAGGCTGGATAACGTTTGCAGTTTGGCATGTGTGCACCCGCAGCCCAGGCATACCAGTGTTCTCTTGTGGTCGACTCAATCGGCACAGCAAGCAAATCAACGTCACCCGCATCATTGACAAACAAACGCAGCACATCTGGGCATGCATCTAACGCCAGCTGCAACGGCCCCCAGAATCTTGGGTTGAACTCAATGAAGTGAAACGTATTCGTCCCAACTTCTTGGATCACTTCCATCATCAGGGGACCTCGAAAGCCGGCCTCATGCAAAGCATGAAGCAGTTTTTCTGCATCGACACCCGGATTACGACATGTGCGTGCTAAGACAATCGACTTGCCATTAGGTTGTTGCAATAAATTGATTTGCCAAAAGTAGGTGAACTCTCCACTTTGGGTGAGATAAGCACACAGGTAATAACTTTGACCTTCTACGAATGCCTGCGCAAACCATTCGTCTGGCTGAACGTTTTCTAATGCTGTTGTTAACGCATCTTCCGTCAAGCAAATTTGAGGGTACTGCACAACACCCCTGCTGACATTTTGTTTTGGTTTTAACACGCAAGGTACACGCAACGCTGACCAGTCAAGCAACGGCGGAGGTGATATACCAACTGCAGATTTTGTGAACGCAATACTGCTTTCCTTGTTGGTTAAACGCGCATACACCTCTTGTGAAGGCAAAGGAATCTTGATACCCATGCTCTCTATGACCGAATGATTCTGCAATACAAATTCATTAATGAATTCTGTCGTAGGGCAGTAAATCAATTCTGAGCCCACTGCATGGCACGTCTGATACGCAGTCACCACCTCTTGAAAAAGAGCTAGGTTCACCGCCTTGGTAGAACGCTTGAGGATGATTTTTTCACGCCAACTCGCCGTGGCATTGAGGGGTTCATCTGCCGAGGCAACAAGAACAAAAGAAATGTGATGAAGGGAAAAAAATCGACACAAGGCAACAACAGCCCTGTCGTTGTGGCCCGTGAAAATCAAAAAAGTCACTTGCCTCATATCCTGCGTTCTTGTTTTTGAATCTAATAAAAAATTTGGTGTACCCACTCCAATGCTAACGGATGTTCAACCTGACAAAGATCAATTGATGGCACACACCTTGCTGTGACACCTGACATCATTTCACTGTGTCAGGAATCCGACATGCTTGCTAACGCCCGTCTTTCACCAAACAGCGCCAAACAAGGTTGGCTCAAGCGCGGCGCGGCGTTTATGCAAGCCAAGCAGTTTGCGCAGGCAAGTGACTGTTACGCTGAGGCATTGAAACAATTTCCAACAGATGCCCATCTGCACTACTGCAAAGGTGTGGCCCTCCACCAAAACAAACAACTCACAGAGGCCGCCAGCAGCTACAGCCAGGCCTTGCAGCTCAATCCCAAGTTAGTGGAGGCGTTTGAAAATTTGGCCGAGGCCCAAACCGAGCTTGAATTGTTTGACGATGCTTTATTGAGTGTTCGTGCCGCGATTCAACTTCAACCCAATCGGGCGATCTCATACACACGATTGGCCCGTATTCTGATTCGATTGGGGAAATACACCGACGCCATTCAAGCCAGCACCCACGCGCTTCAACTCGATCCTAAGAGTGCCACCACCTACCTCATTCGCAGCAATGCACACCGCGGATTGAATGAACTCAAACAAAGCATTGCCGACTTGCACAAGGCCATTGCCTTAGACCCTAACAACCCCGAATATCTCTACAACATGTCTTTTGACTTGTTGCTGAACGAAGAGTTTGACGAAGGGTGGACCTGCTACGAAGCGCGTTTTCAAACAGAGAACTTCTTAAAGAGCACCCCCCAAATGGTGAGTCCACGTTGGCATGGTGCAGAAAGCCTCGAAGGCAAAACCATCGTCATTTGCCCCGAACAAGGTTTAGGCGATCAAATTCAGTTTGGTCGCTACGCCTTGATTCTCAAGGGCATGGGGGCCCATGTCATCATGCCCGTGGCACCGAGTTTGGTGGACATCATGCAGTCGATGCACCCCGACATCCATGTGACCTCCTCTCTGATTTCTGCCACAGATCTGCCGCACCATGACTTTCATGTGCCCTTGATGAGTTTGTTGGGTATTTTCAAAACCGACCTCAGCAGCATTCCCTGTGCGGATCGCTACATCTCGCCCAACGCCACAATCGCCGCCCAATGGGCCATTCGGTTTGCCAACACATCGAAGCTACAAGTGGGTATCACTTGGTCTGGCAACCCCATTCATGTGAACGATCACAACCGCAGCATGTCGCTGGCACAGTTGCGCCCTTTGTTTGATCTCGATGTGGATTGGCACATTCTGCAAACCGAAATTCGACCAGCAGATGAAGCCCTGCTGCCGCATACCCCACTCAAAGATTGGCGTGCCGAACTCAGTAGCCTGCACGAAACCGCTGGTTTGTTAGACCAACTCGACTTACTCATCACGGTAGACACGTCGGTGGCGCATTTGTCTGCGGCATTAGGTAAGCCCACATGGCTCATGCTGCCTTTTGCACCCGACTTTCGCTGGCTACTCAACCGCTCAGACAGCCCGTGGTACCCCTCGGTGCAATTGTTCCGTCAGCCCCAGCCCGCAGACTGGGCCAGCGTGGTGACACATGTATGTGACACCCTCACTCAACCATGTTGAAACAGCTCTACATTCAGGGCATCACGGCTTACACACAAGGCAAGTCGCAACAAGCCGCTCAACACTTGGCAAGCTATGTCGCCAAATCTGGGCATCACATCGATGCTTGGAAAATTTTGGGCATTTGTTATTTCGATTTAGGCAACTACCCCAAAGCCATTCAAGCATTTGAAAAAACACTGCAATTACAAGCCAAGGACGATGAAACCTGGTTCAACTTAGGGCTGTGCTATCTCAAAAACAACAATTGGCTAGAAGCCATTCGCTGCTACACCGCGTGCGTGCAGCACAACCCTCAGCACTGGAAAGCCCATACCAGTCTGGCCGATGCACACAAAGCGTTGAACCAAATCGACGAGGCCATCACACACTACATGGCAGCCATTCAAATTCGTGGTTTAAATGCCAGCGATTTGTTATTCAAGCTCTCACAAGTTTTGCTGCTCAAAGGCGCGTGGCAAGAAGGTTTCGAACTGTTTGAACATCGCATTGCTTTAGACACGGCAGCACGCGAGCACGCATCCATCCCCCGCTGGCAAGGGCAAGAGGTGAAAGGAAAACGGATTTTGGTGGAATGCGAGCAAGGCTTTGGCGACTCCATTCAATTCTCACGTTACCTGCCGCTATTGCACAATGCAGGCGCACAAGTTTTATTGGCCTGCCCAGAGCCACTGCAAGCCCTGTTTCAAAACGCCTTTCCACAAATTCAGGTGTTGTCACCCGGCGCGCAAATAGCACAGGCATCTGTCAACTACTACACACCACTCATGAGTTTGGCAGGTTTATTCACCACCACGCCAGACCACGTACCCTTCCCTCAACCTTATCTCTCGGCCCCGGAAGCGAGTCGAAAAAAATGGGAATGGATCAGCCACACCGAAGGTTTAAAAGTTGGTTTAGTTTGGAGTGGCAACCCCGCCCATAAGAACGACAAAAATCGCAGCATCAACCTTGCCCCACTCATGGCGGCCTTGCCCACGGGGGTAACCTATTTCTCAATTCAAAAAGACGACAAGGCATGTCCGCCCCCCCGTCTCACCTCACTGACAAACGACATTCAGAACTTTGCAGACACCGCTGCCATTTGCGAACAAATGGATGTTGTCATCACGGTAGACACCAGCATTGCACATTTGAGCGGCGCACTGGGCACACCCACGTGGGTCATGCTGCCCTTTAGCCCTGATTGGCGATGGTTGCTCAACCGTGATGATTCCGTGTGGTACGACAGTGTGACGCTCTTTAGACAACATCACATCGGCGATTGGTCATCGGTTTTCTCCGCCATTGCTCAACAGCTGCCAATACAAAAAGTCCCATGACAACGACAGAAAAACTTATCAACGACTGGATGCTTCAAGCCCAATCAGGCAGCATGTCTTTGAGCGATCTGATTCAAGCGGCGCATCAGCTGCAAAGCCAAGGCTTGGGATCTCAAGCACAAACGCTTTACAAAATTTGGATTGCGTGCACACAGTCCCCCAGCAAATTTGCAGCGCTCTTTAACTGGGGCGTGTTGTTGGCAGAGCAAGGGGAAACAGCCGCAGCCGAAGCGGCTTATCGCCAATGCTTGGCCCTGAACCCAGAACTCGCGCAAGCCAAAATCAACCTCGGTCTCATGGCCGAGCGCAAAGGAAATTTTGACGAAGCACTGGCACAGTGGCAGCAAGTCACCGAGCTAGGCAACAAAGCCAGCAACGAATTGCGCGTGTTTGCCTTCAATCACATCGGGCGACTACTGGAAACACGCAAGCAATACGACGCAGCAGAACAAGCCTTGGTGCAAAGCCTACAGATTTCACCGAAACAACCTGACGCGTTACAACACTACGTGCATTTGCGACAAAAGCAATGCAAATGGCCTGTTCTCCAAGCCATGCCCAACATCAGCATCAACGCATTGCTAAGTGCCACATCGCCTCTGGCCATGTTGGCGCATACCGATGACCCTGCAATGCAGTGGCTATCTGCGCACTCTTTTTTACAGCGCAAATACCAACTGACAGAACACAATTTATCGGCGAATCGTCACTACAAGCACCCGAAAATTCGCATCGGTTATTTGTCGGGTGATTTGTGCACACATGCAGTCGGTTTGTTGATGGCGGATTTGATCGAGGCACATGACCGAGAAAATTTTGACGTTTATGCGTTTGACTTCAGCCCCGAAGACAACACGGCATACCGCGAACGACTCAAGCACGCGTTTGATCATGTCATTGACATTCGCTTGCTGCAAGACATGCAAGTGGCACAACTGATCCTCGCTCATGAAATTGATGTGCTGATTGATTTGCATGGTTTGAGTTCTGGTGCTCGACCTGGCATCTTGGCGTTGCGCCCAGCCCCACATCAAGGCACTTATCTGGGGTTCATTGGCACCACAGCCATGCCTTGGATTGACTTTGTCATCACAGACCCCTTTGCTTTACCTGAAGCACTGACACCCTATTTCAGCGAAGTACCTCTGTACATTGATGGCTCTGTCATTCCTTTGCACCATGAAGCCGTCACCCCCGTGGAGACCGTCACCAGACACAGCTTAGGACTGTCTGAAGATGCGGTTGTCATGGCTTGCTTTAACAACATCTACAAAATCACCCCAGAGGTATTTGCCTGCTGGATGCGCATCCTGCAGCAAACACCCAACAGTGTGTTGTGGCTGTTAGATGACAACCCTTGGGCCAGTGCCAACTTGATGCAACACGCGCAACAACAAGGCTTGCAAAACCGAATTGTGTTTGCACAACGCTGCAACCATGCTGAATATCGTGCACGTTTAGGCTTGGCCGATGTCTATTTAGACACATTCCCTTACAACGCAGGTTCAACCGCGCGCGATGTGTTGGATGCCGACCTTCCAATGATCACCTGCAGCGGTAAAACTTTCATTTCACGCATGGCGGGCAGCATGTTGCACTCAGCAGGGCTTGACGCACTCATCACTGAAAACTTAGCAGACTACGAAGCACGCGTGGTTGAGTTGGTCAACGATCAACCACGTCTTGCCGCCATCAAGCAGCACATTCAAACCACGGCACCACAAAGACAGTCGGCCCCGCAACGATTGGTCAAAAGTTTAGAAAACCAACTTTTGGAAAGAGTGGCATCACAAACCTAACACCGCTTTTTGCTCTGTGCTCATGACCCCAATTTGGGTAGCGGTAAAGGCAGCGATCTGCGAACCAGAAAGCACTGACATTTGCTCACTACTCAAAGCCACCACTTGGGTGGTGTGTAACGCGCCTAAATCTTCCACCGTCAGGCTAGGCATTTGCTGCAAAGTCAATGCTTGCAACTGATCTGTGGTGAGTGCGCGCACTTGCGACGTGGTGAGCGAAGCCACCGCATCCGTCGCCAAGCTAGACACTTGCGCAGGCTGCAACGCCGTCAACTGGGTATTGCTCAAATGCAGCACTTGATCTGATGTCAGTGACGAAATTTGCAAGGTCGACAAGCCCTGAATTTGGTTCGTGCTCAAACCTGTCAAGCCTGTCGAACTGATCGCTTGCAAATGAACAGGATCAATGGCCGACAATTGCGCATCGCTCAGGGTATGGATTTGTGCACTACTCAATGCCGCCATGTCGTCAGTTTCCAATGCGCCCACTTGTTCAGTGGTCATGGCAGACAACAAGCTGGTCGTCAACGCCGCCACTTGCGTTGAACTCAACGCTGCCACTTGTGCCGTGGACATACCGGTGATGACTTGCGTGCTCATGGCGTTCAAGTCCACCACCTCCAACGCAGCAACCTGATCATTGCTCAAACCTTGCAGCTGATCGGTCGTCAACGCCGCCAAGTGTGCGGTCGTCAACGCCGCCACGCTTTGGGTCGACAAGCTGCCCAACTGCGAGCTGCTCAGTGCTGCAAACTGGGCTGTGCTCAACGCACCCAACTGCTGCGCCGACAAAGCCCCCAACTGCGCATCACTCAAGTTCGCCACTTGGTCGGTGGTCAGTGAAGGTGTCGCCGCGACGGTGATGGCCTGCATCTGATCCACCGACAAGGCTGCAATTTGCCCTGTGCTCAAGGCTGACAACTGTGCCGTGCTCAAAGCAGCCATATCGGTGCTAGACAAGCCTTCGATGGCTTGTGTGCTGAGTGCCTTCACTTGCGCGGTACTCAGTGCTGCCAACTGGTCTGTGCTGAGGGCTGCCACCTGATCAGACGACAAGCCATTGATCTGGTTGGTCGTCATCCCGCCCACCTGAGCGGTCGTCAAAGCCACCATTTGGTCGGTGGACAAGGACTGCACTTGGTCTTGCGACAAGGCACGCACTTGATCTGTGCTCAACACCACCAAGTCTTGGGTTTCAAGACCCACCAACTGGCTGCTGCTCAAGGTCGAGACTTGGGCATTTAACAAGCTGGCCGCTTGCTCAGTGCTCAGTGCGGTCACTTGATCGGCGGTGAAGCCGGCAACTTGGTGCGTACTCAATGCAGTCAAGCTCGCGGTAGGAAGGGCTTCAATTTGCGCACTGGTCAACGCTTGCAACTGGGCATCCGTCAACGCATTCAAATGCGTGCTGCTGAGGCTTGCGATTTGCGCCGTACTCCATGCGGCGACCTGCGCCGTGGTGAAGCCCGCAAATTGGTCATCGCTGAAACTGTTGAGCTGTGTGGTGCTCAAAGCGGTTAACTGTGCCGTGCTCAAATCGCCCACCAATGCGGGGCTCAAGCCCTGCAACGCGGCGGTGCTCAAGGCCGTCACATGCGTGGTGCTCATGGCACCCAATTGGGTGCTGGTCAAGGCGGCCACTTGGCTTGAGGTCAAGCCTGCCACATCACCCGACTCCAGCGCGGCCACTTGGGCTGTTCCCAGTGCTTGCACTTGCTCGTCCAGCAACACACTGTATTGATCCGAAGTCAACGCACGCAATTGCGTAGAGCTCAACGCTGCCACTTGTTGCGCGGTCAAATCGGTCACGTGTGCATGGGTGAGCGATTGCATTTGTGCCGTGCTCAGGCTGCCCACCTGTGTGAGGGTCAGGCTAGCCAGTTGATCGCCTGTCAACGCATTGAGCTGTGTCGTCGTGAGTTTCGGCACTTGGGTAGAGGTCAATGCGCCGACCTGCTCAGTGTTGAGCGCTCGCAAATCTTGTGTCTCAAGCGCCATCACTTGTTGCGTGGTCAAAGCTGCCAACTGAGCGGTGGTCAACACGCCCACTTGATCGGTGCTCAAGGCCACAACGTTGGTGGTGGTCAGTGCTGCCACATTGGCCGTGGTCAATGCGCCCACTTGGTCGGTGGTCAAAGCAGCCATCATGCGGGTGGTCAAGGCGTTGATCTGTGCGGTGCTGAGGTTGGCCACTTGAGCGGTGGTCAAGGCTTGCAGTTGGTCACTGGTCAACGATGTCCATTGCTGTGTGGTCAAGGCATTGAGCTGGGTGCTCGACAGTGCCGCCATTTGGTCGCTCGTCAAAGCCGTCACTTGACTCACTTGGAGCGCACGCAACTGTGCAGTACCTATCGCACCCAATTGGGCCGAGCCCAACGCCACCATTTGATTGGTGGTCAATGCAGAAATGTCACGGGTCTCAATCGCGGCCACTTGATCGGGGGTCAAAGCAGCGACCTGCTCAGTCAACATCGCTGCCATTTGCACCGAAGTCATCGCAACAACTTGACCAGCAGACAAGGCCGCCACTTGCTCAGTACTCATCGCGGCCACATCACGCGCCTCAATCGCACCAAACTGCGCAGTGCTCATCGCGTTGAGTTGGTCAGATTGCATGGCAGCGACTTGGTTGGCAGTCAAAGCCACCACGTCTTGGGTATCCAAAGCGAGAATTTGGTCTGTGCTCAAGCTCACCAACTGCGCAGTTCGCAACGCAGCCACTTGCTGTTGCTGCAAAGCTTGCACTTGGGTGGTTGACAAGGCAGCGAGTTGCTCTGTCAACAAAGCGGCCACGCTGTCCGTGCTCAGGGCTGTCATTTGCGCTGTCGTGAGCTTAGACACTTGTTCGGTAGACAAAGCGGCGGTTTGACGTGTGGTCAACGCAGGCAAGGTTTGTGGCGTGATGGCCTGAATTTGCGCCGTAGACAAACTGCTGACTTGTTCTTCGCTCAAAGCTGCCAACTGAGCTTGGTTCAATGCCGCCACTTGTTGCGTGCGCAAGGCCTGCACTTGATCGGTGCTGAAGGCGTTGATTTGTGTGGCGCTGAAGCCCCCAATGTCAAACACCTGAATCGCTGCGATTTGTGTCGTGGTCAACGCAGCCAATTGCTCGGATGTCAAGCTGCTGAACTGACCGCGCTGCATCCCTTCGATTTGATTGGTGGACAACAACGACACTTGCTCGGGTGTGAACGCGCGAATTTGTGTCGCGGTGAATACCTTCAAGTCGGCGGTGGTCAATGCAGCCAACTGATCGGTGCTCATGGCGGCAATTTGTCGCGTCGCCAAGTTAATAGACTGTCCCGTCGTCAACGCTGGAATTTGGGTCGTCGTCAATGCAGTGAATAAATCCACATTCAGATTGGCCACTTGCATCGATCGCAAAGCCGACACCTGGCCGTTACCCAAGGCCGCAATTTGGTCAGTGCTGAACATGTTCAACTGGGCATATGACATCGCAGCCAAATCTTTGTTGGTGATGGCGGTCACTTGGGTCGTGCTCAACCCCGAAATTTGGGTAGAGCCCAAGGCTTTGGTTTGGTCGACCGTCAACGCACCCAACTGAGTTGCACCCAAGCCTGCCATTTGGTCAGAAGTCAACGCGCTGATGTGAGCGGGTTTGAGCGCACGCACTTGGCTGTCCAGCAATGCGCCCAATTGGTCCGTGGTCAAGGCACGAACTTGCTCCGTCGTCAGCGCGGCTAGGTCTTTTGTGGTGACTTTCACCAATTGGTCCGTCGTCAACGCGGCCACTTGTTCGGTGGTCATGTGGCTGAATTGGTTCGTGGTCAATGCGGCAATTTGTCCAGAAGTCAAAACCACCAATTGATCGGTCGTCAAAGCCGCCACGTCATTGGATTCCATCGCAGCGACTTGACCTGCCGAGAGCGCGACCAATTGGTCGGTGGTCAACGCCTGCGCTTGACTGGTCGTCAAAGCCACCAACTGGTTGCTATTGAGTACTTGGATATCGCTGGTTTCGATGGCTGCAATTTGACTTGCGGTCAAACTGCTCACCTGTTGCGTGGTCAAGCTCTTGATTTGCGACGTTGTCAAAGCGGCCACAGCATCAGCCGTCAATGCTTTGACAGCGTCTGTGGTCATGGCCGTCACCTGGGCATTACTCATGGCCGCCACTTGATCTGTGGTCAACGCAGCCACTTGAGCCGTGGTCAGCGCCTTCACCTGATTTGCTGTCAGCGCGCTAAAGGCACTGGCGCTCATCGCCGCCATTTGCGTGGTACTCAGGGCCTGAATTTGGTCGGTGGTGAAAGCGGTGACTTGGTTACGCAACAAAGCCCCCATGTGGTCGGCACTCAAGCCGGGCAAGTCCGCCACTTCGATGGCCGCCAACTGCGCAGGCTTCAAACCCGCCACTTGGTCGGTTGTGGCAGCTGCCCATTGGTCACTGGTCAAGGCAGCCACTTGAGCGGTGCCCAAAGAGAGCATTTGTGCGGTGCTGAGAGCGGCCACTTGATCGGTGGTCAACACGGACATGCTTTGCAAACTCAAGCCACTCACCTGAACAGGGCGCAACGCGGCGACTTGCTCGGTCTTCAAAGCCACCGTTTGATCGGTGGTGAGCGCTTGCAACTGCGCTTTGCTGAGAGCGGCCACGTCTAAGGTTTCCAACGCACCCACTTGCTCGGTCGTGAGTGACGCCACTTGGGCGGTGGTCAGGTTTTGAATTTGTGTACTGGTCAGCGCGGCCACTTGACCGGTGCCCAAGGCTTGCAAGTCATTGATTTCAATGGTTGCAATTTGATTGTTCTTGAAAGCACTCACTTGGTCTGAGGTCAAGGCCGCAAATTGTGCGGTACTCATGGCCATCAATTGATTGCTTGTCAGCGCCTTGAGCTGCTCCGACGTCAAGACACCGACCTGATCTGATGTCAATGCCAAGGTTTGCGCTGTCGATAACCCTTGCACTTGTTTGGCTTGCAAGGCCACCACTTGATCCGTGGTGAGCGCTTGCAATTGTGCACTGCTCAACGCGCGCAACTGTTCGGTTTTAAGCGCCGCCAAGTCAACCGTTTCAATGGCGGCAATTTGGGTGGTCGTGAGCGCTTGCATTTGGGCGCTGGTCAGGCTACTGATTTGACCGGATGTGAACGCAGCAATGATGTCGGTCGACAGGGCTGCAACATCAGCCGTACGCAACCCTGCAATTTGACGCGAGGTGAAGCTAGCAAACTGGTCGCCACTCATGGCATTGATTTGTGTGTTGCTGATCGCGGGGATTTGTGTATCTTTGAACCCCTTGATCTGCACAGCCGTCAGCGCCTTGACTTGGTCTGTGGTCAGCCCCGCTGTTGCAGCGGTGTTCAGTGCAGCCACCTGAGAAGGTGTGAGCGCTGCCACTTGATCCGTGGTCAAGGCTCTGGCTTGCGTCGATGACAAAGCGGCCACTTGTGCGGTGGTCATGGCGACCAAATCCACGGTTTCAATCGCCGCGATTTGCGCAGTGCTGAAAGCCGCCACTTGGCTTGTGGTCAACGCTGCCATTTGTGCCGTGCCTAATGCCGCGACTTGACCTGTCGTGAAACTGCTGATGTCACGTGTTTCAATCGCACGCAGTTGATTGGCCTTGAGGCTGGCAACTTGGTCATTGCCCATCGCCGCAATTTGCGAATCAATCAAACTGACCATTTGATCTGTGGTCAACGCTTGGATTTGTTTGGTTGACAACGCTGCAATTTGCGTGGTGGTGATCGTTGCGAGGCGCTGGGTGTTCAAGGCGGCAACACCCGATGCACGCAGACCTGGCAGCTGATCGGATGTCAACGCATTGACTTGCGCGCTGGTCAGACTATTGATTTGAGCGCCCGACATGGCATTGAGTTGCGTGGTGCTGAGTGCGGCCACTTGATCGGCGCTCAATGAAGCCACGTTACGGGTGCTGAGCGCTTGAATTTGTTTATTGGTTAAACCTGGCAAGGCATCGGTCGTGATGGCTGCCACTTGCGATGTGGTCAACCCCGACACTTGAGCAACCGTCAACGCTTTGATTTGGTCTGACGAAAAGGCCGAGACATCCGTGGTGGCGGTAAACGCAGGCGCAGCTGAGCTCAGGCTGAATTGGCTAAATGCGCCAGAAGATCCAAGGCTGATATTGATGGTCATAACGTTCTCTCAGGTGCGTGCAGATACACAAATTACATTTCTGTAACCTGTGTATCGGACGCAATCCGGAGAACTGAAATAACGACTTAAAGCGGCAATTTTTTGCCGCTTTAAGGGGCAGAAGTTGGTTAAGCTGTCACTTCATCTGCACCTGTCACATTGATGGTGAGAGTACCTGTGTCTGAATCCACACCGCGTATCGAGGCGGCAACGGTGAAATCATCCGTCTTAGCGTCACCATCTTTCAGTGCATCGACCACCGACGCATTCGCCACGTACTTGTAATCGCCCGTGGTTTTCATGTACAGCGTTCCGTAAGTGCCGGCTTTGGATAGGGTGTAACCATCACCAAACAGCGTGGCATCCGTCGTGGTGCTACTGCCTGACAACTTGAAAGTAAAACCAGTCTCGGTCGGTGTGTCTTTCGTATCTTTCGCAGTCAATGCGCCCGTCACGGCAGTGAATGAGGTGTCTACTGCAGTCGTGTCAACCACGGTGGCTGGTGAGGTAATCGTGTCCAGCACAGGCTTGAGCTTGGGCTGCAACGCCACCAACTCTGCAGGGCTGAGCTTGGCAGTTTGTGCATCCGTGAACGCGTCCGAAATCGTGGCACCAAACTTGTTGCGAATGCCACCGCTGTCCGCAATACCCCAACCTGTATCTGCTGAGGCCAAAGCCTTCAGCTGCGCTGGCGTGATGCTGCCTACAGCTGTGGCATCGAGTTTGCTAGGGTCTGTGAGCTGTTTGAACTGTCCCGCCGTCATCACCTTCAGCTGGTCGCCGGTCAATTTAGCCGCATTCGCATCGGTCAGGGCGTGCAAGGCGGCGCTGGAATCTCCTAATGCCTTGATGAGTTTAGAGGTCAGTTTTTCAACTGGCAAAGCGTTGACATGGTCAGCATCCAAACCATTGACCTGCGTTGCCGTCAACACCCCGAGTTGGGCATCAGACAAGGTAAAGGCTGCCGTTGCAAACTTATTCAAGCCTGTCGCATCGAGCGCTTTGATGACTTTGGTATCAAGCTGTTGAACCTGATCGGCTTTGAATCCAGCCAACACATCGGTGCTGGTGGACTCTGCGGCGATAGAGACGATTTGCTTGGCCGTGATCGACGCGATTTTTTCTGCGGCGATTTGTTTGATTTGGTCCGCCGTCAAGCCTTTCACGCCATCTTCTGAAATCGCCCTAATTTGGTCAGCGTTGAATTTAGAAATTTGATCTGCGCCCAAACCAGTGATTTGGCTCTTGGTCAGTGCTGCAACTTGTTTCGAGGTCAAGTCAGCCACGTTCAAGCCAGTCAGTTGGTCACCGGCCAACTGTGCAATTTGGTCAGGCTTGATGGCTTGCGTTTGCTCAGGCTTCAACGCCGTCAATTGGGCGTTGGTCAGCTTTTGGGTTTGCGCAGAACTTAACGCGGCGAACAAATCTTTCTTCAAGTTAGGAATTTGGTCAACCGTCAAAGCCCCCACGGCTGTGTCAGCCATGACTTTGAACTGCGCCGCTGTCAAACCTTTAATTGCATCGGTGCTGATGGCCGCCACGAAGTCGTCAGACAACTTAGTGTCTGACGAGAAACTGATTTGCGTTGTGGTCAGTTTAGAGATTTGCGACTCAGTCAATTTGGCAACCTGAGTCGACTCAAAGTTATTGAGCTGTGTCGTCGTCAGTGAGGCAATGTTTTTGTTCGAAATTTTGTCCACATCGACCAACGATTTGATTTGATCTGTGGTCAAACTGGTCCATTGATCCCCTTTGAAAGCGTTGATTTTCGGTTCAGTATCACTGCCAGTGGTGCTCAAGGCGGCCACAATGTCTGGATCTAAATGCGAGATGACACCCGAGCTGCCCGAGGTCAACGAGGTCAGTTGCTTGGCGCTCAAAGCCGTGATTTGGTCTGCCGTGAATCCACTTGCCTGAGCTGATGTCAGCGCGCCCACTTGCGCATTGGTGAGTGCTGCAAACTGCTCTTTGGTCATGGAGCCAATCTGGTCCGCACTCAGAGCACCGATCAATTGCGCAGAGAGCTGCGGCACCTGTGCAGCCGTGAATAAAGCAATTTGCTCTGGGTCAAATTGTTCAATTTCGTGCATGGTCAAGCTCTTGAGTTGTGCGCCCGTCAAGGCTTGAATTTCCTCCTCACCCAAGGCTTTGACAAGGCCATCAGACAAACCGTTGATCTGCGTTGTGCTCAACGCTTGCACTTGGCTGGCGGACATGGCCACCATTTGATCGGAGCTCAATAGGTTCAAACCGTCTTTGCCCAAAGCAGCCAAGTCTTTGCCATCCATCGCGCCAACTTGTGCCTCACTCAAAGCGCCTAACCATGCAGCGTTTTGAGTGGTTGACGCAGCAATTGCCGATACCTGTGCCGTGGTCAACGCGGCCATTTGGTTGACACTGTCGTTAGCCCCTGTGGTCAAAGCCCCCACTTCATCGGCGGTCATGTTGACAATGGCAGAGGTGCTGATCGCGGCAATTTGGTCAGCCGAGAACTTGGCCACTTGGTCAGCCCCCATCAGACTGAGTTGATCCCCCGTCAGCGACGCCATCTGCGCCTTACCCAAACCTGCCACATTGAGGTTGGTGAGCTGATCTTCTGTGGTGAAGCCTTTGAGCGCATCGGGTTTGATCAAGGCCACCTGGTCCGAGGTCATGCCGGCAATTTGCTCGCCCGTCAAGACTTCGGCTTGCGCTTTGGTCATCACGCCAAACACGCTCTTGTCGAGATTGGTCATTTGATCTGGTGTCAACCCAGCCAACGCCTCGGGTGTGAGGCTCTTAAATTGAGTCGCTGTCAATTTAGCCACGGCTTCTGCATTCATCTCTGACACAAACGCGGCATTCAGCCCCGCCACTTGGGGCGCGGCCAAGACGGACAGTTGATCGCCTGTGAGTGCCCCCACTTGCGTGTCAGTCATGTCATTGAGTTGCGTGGCTTTCAAAGCCTTGAGGCTGCTTGCAGTCAAACTGTCAACATTCTTCAACGCTTGAATTTGGTCTGTTCCCAATGCACCCCATTGCGTTGCACTGAACAAGTTCACTTGCAAAGCATCAGCGGTGTCGCCCGTGCTCATGGTTTCAATCACATCAGTCTGGAATTTTTGCAGCGCCGTTGTTTTGAAAGCTTGAATTTGTTTGTCTGTCAAATCGGTCAGTTGCGAGGCGACCAAGTTTTCAGCTTGATCCCCTGTAATGGCACCGATCTGCGCCGCCGACATGGCTTTGAAACTCTCATTGCTCAAAGACGTGATTTGGCTGGTTTGCAAACCAGCCACTTGGCCTGCGGTCAGTTGTGCTGCATCAGCGCCTAAGCTGGCGATGTTGTCATCCGAGATGCCTTTGATTTCGGATGCACGTACCGAAGCCAAAACTTTGGTCGTTTTTAAGATCTCAAATTGGGAGCTTGTCAGCATACCCAAATGGTCTGCATCGATGCCGGTCATTTGCACTTTGGTCAAGGCTTTGATTTGGTCATCACCAAAACCATTCATCTGCTCTTCGTTCAACAAGTTGAGCTGCTTGCCTGTGAACGCAGCCACTTGAACGGCGCTGAATGTGCCAAGCTGCTCGGCAGTCAAGCCACCAATTTGCGTGTCTTTCAAACCTGCAATTTGCTTGTCACTCAGCGCGGCAATTTGCGGACTATCGCCAGAGGCTGTGAGTGCAGACATTTGATCGGCAGTGAACGCTTGCAACTGAGGCACTTTCAATGCTTTGATTTGGTCTACCGTCAACGCGGCCACTTGGGTCGGGTCAAGCTCGGCCAGTTGCGAGCCCTTCATGGCTGCAATTTGTTTGGTACTCAGGTCTTGCACCTTCATACCTTGCAATTGGTTTTGATCAAACAGGGCGATCTGCGCATCGCTCAACGCCTGTGTTTGCTTAGAAGAAAAGGCGCCCAATTGATCAGGCGACAACCCAGCCACAGCATCTGTTGAGATTGCAGCGATTTGCGCTGAACTCAAAGCACCGATTTCGTCTGTGTCCAAGAAGCCTACTTGTTCAGCAGACAACGATCCGATTTGTGCAGCACTGAGTGCCTTGATGTCCGCCGAACCAATGGCCACAATTTGGTCTTCACCCAAGGTTTTCAATTGGTCATTTTTCAAAGCGCCAATTTGTGCACTGCTCAAGGCTGTCACTTGGCTCGCACTGAATGCTGCGACATTGAAGTACGTACCGCCCGCACTGGCCGTCAATTGTGTTGTTTTAAGCGCTCCCACTTGGGTGTCACTCAGTGCCTGAATTTGGGCATCAATCAAATTCATCATCTGATCGGTGGTCAACGCTTGAATTTGCGTGGTGTTCAACGCGCCCAATACATCTGATGAAACTTGATCTTCGCTGTTCTTGTCCAGTTTGAAGGCTGCGATTTGCGGCGCATTCATGCCTTGAATTTGTGTCGATGTCAGCGCGTTGATTTGCGTGGCGGAAAAGGCCCCCATTTGCCCCGCTGAAAATCCATTGAGCTGCCCCACCGTCAATGCCCCGACTTGATCGTTTGTCATGGCCTTGAGTTGCGTGGCCTTGAGTGACTTCGCTTGACTGATCGACATGCCCGCCAGCGCCTCTGGCGCAATCTTGGCGAAATCTGTTGCGCTCACATCAGCAAGACCTTTGCCCAGAGCAAGTACATCTGCGTCGGTCATGGCGTCATACGCCACGCTTGGGGCGGCCGCTGCCGCGCTCTTGACGATGACGCTGGATAATTTATGAACGGTCAAAGCTGACATGACAGACTCCTGAGATTTTGTAAGAACAGCAACACGCGGCTGTCGATATTTGTCTTATCGACGCGAAAACTTGGTTCTTTACCCGTTAGTCAAAAAAAAAGAGAGCACGAGGCTCTCTTTTTTGATCTGCGCAGTGCGCGAGGTCTTGTTTGAATTACTTCAACAAGCTCAACACAGACTGTGCCGATTGGTTCGCTTGCGCCAACATCGCTGTGGCAGCTTGCGAGATGATTTGCGACTTAGCCAGGTTGCTGGTTTCTGTCGCGTAGTCGGTATCCAAGATACGGCTGCGAGAAGCAGACATGTTTTGGTTGGACTCGGTCAAGTTGGACACCACGGCATCCAAACGGTTTTGGTAAGCACCGGCTTTGGCTTGATCGGCAGAGACTGAAGTGATCGCTGCATCGATTGCTTTGATCGCTTCGGTTGCACCTTGTTGCGTGCTCACGTCGATGTCTTTGACTTTCAAAGCGTTGTCAGAGCCACCGAAGGTCCCTTTGTGGAAACCCAACGTTTCAAAGTTGATATCGTTACCTTCAGAGCCGCTGTCAACGGTGAATGCCTTGTCAGAGCTGAGCTTCACAGTGGAGTACCAAGTGGTAGGCACCGCAGCAGTCAAAGCAGCATCCATATCGGCATTACCACCCAAGCCCAAGGCTGAAGCAGCCGTTGTTCCAGAATCTGTTGCCAATGTGATGTTGCGGCCATCTTGCGCAATCAGTCGGATGCCGTCGCCATGCGCTTCAGCAATCACGCCGGTTTGGCCTTGCTTTTGGTTCACCGCGTTGATCACGTCATCACGTGAATTGAACGCTGTACCACCGACCACTTCAACACCGTTGATTTTGAAACTAGCCACAGCAGCTGCAGAGAAGCTAGAGCCATCAATGATGTTGGGTTCTGCCGTAGCAGTAACACCTGTCAACGATGATTTCTTGTTGATCGCAGCAGCAATCGCAATGGCACTGCCGCTCTTCACAGAACCAGCCGCATCAGTGGCATCGGCGAAAGAAGAGCTGTCATCGTTGGCATTCGCAGCGTCAATACCGATGTTGTTGATCACCAATGTGTTGCCCAACAATTTACCAGGAGCGGCTGTCGTGCCTTGCAAACGTGCTGTCGTCACCGATTGCGCAGTATCTGCCGCGTAGGTACCTGTATTGAGGCCGGCCATCTTCAAATTGCCACCCACATTGCTGCCCACATTGATGGCGCGACCATCCAACGTATTCAACTCATAAGTCCCGGTGTAAGTCGTATCAGCTGCAGCCAAACCTGTTGATGCAGAAGTCAAGGCTGCGTCTGCTGTGAGCGTCACGTTGCGACCATCTGCCGCCACCAAGACCACGCCTTTGCTGTCGTCATGGGTGTTCACCGCCATCACGCCAGTTTGCTGAGAGATGTTGTTGATCGCTGTCACCACAGCTGCACGAGACAACTCGGCATCGTCTGTGGTGTACACAGTGGCTGTTTTGACGCCGTTGATGGTGATCACACCTTTTGCCGCAGCAGCAGTCATCACCGAGCCGTGAACGGTCGTCTCATTCACTGTTGCGTACACACCGCTTTGTGCTGAGACGCGGTTGATGGCAGCAGCCTTAGCAATTGCGCTTGAGTCATTGCCTTCATAAGACAACTTGTCATCCACAGCCAAAGAAGCACCCACTGACACGCCGTTCAACAACAAGTCACCGGCGGCCATCGCGGCTGTCGCGGCGGCAGCGCCTGTCACGGTTGAAAAGCTTGTACCCGTCGCAGCCAAAGAAGCACGTGCACCCATACCGATGTCTTTGGTCTTCACAGAGCCAAAACCGATGGTCATAGTGTCGCCAGCGTCCACGCCTGTTTGCAAAGTGATCTTGCCAGCAGAACCGTCCAACAATTTGATGTTGTTGTGGTTGGTCTTGTTCGCCACGTCATCAATTTGTGCCTTGAGTTGTGTGACTTCTTGCTGGATGTTGGTGCGGTCAGAATCAGACATCGCGCCGTTGGCAGCTTGAACAGACAGTTCACGCATACGTTGCAACATGCTGTTGACTTGACCCATTGCGCCTTCAGCGGTTTGAGCCATTGAAATGCCGTCGTTGCTGTTGCGAATGGCAACTGCATAACCACGGATTTGTGAAGTCATGCGGTTGGTGATGGCGAGGCCAGCAGCGTCATCTTTGGCGCTGTTGATGCGCAGACCTGTGGAGAGACGCTCCATGGTCGTAGCAGTCAGTTTCTCAACATTGC